>Ga0228674_1000812_pt1 | contig 20181 bp, 18 predicted proteins | sample 1D_rmetaG_FD_189054 | JGI IMG/M metagenome (GOLD analysis project Ga0228674, IMG submission 189054) | Seawater microbial communities from Monterey Bay, California, United States - 1D_r | ecosystem: Environmental > Aquatic > Marine > Coastal | place: USA: California | collected 2016-09-26
AGCGCTTCGACTTCAAGTGCCCCATCGAAGTTATGGGTGAGGTGATGCAGAAGGCCATGACTATGCGGCATGATGCTCCAGCTTCAATTCAATGACCGTGTTGCACTCAGCTCCTGCAACCGCCCTTTTCGCGCTTGTAGACGGGGCTCGCTACTTGACTTTGGGTAAACGGTTAGATCAAGCCTCTGATAGATGGCAGTGGCTGTTGGACGGCACGGAGTTAGATGCGATCAAGCAAGGTGGACCAGCTCTTGTTCAGCTGGAAGAGCGTAGCGATTTGCAGAACTGGCTCGTAGACCGAGACCGCAAAGAACCCCTGGTGTCATGGCTACTGAGCACCAAGAGCTTCGAGGTTCTGTCCCAGCATCTTGGCTCGCTTCTGTTCACTCGGCTAACCGACGGTAGAAAGTCACTCTTCCGTTATTACAATCCCGTTGTTCGGCGGGCACTTGATAGCGTCCTGAACAAGGAGCAGCGCCAACAAATGATGCGACCTATCGAGCATTGGCTGGTATGGCAGCCGCTGGAGTCCCGCTACCTCCCTCTGGATGAAGATACTCAAGGGGGGCAGCATGCTTGAACTGTCGAGCGAGCAGATAGCAAAGCTTGACTCAGTACGCCGCGACGAAGTCATCGAGAAGTTGCTCCTGGAGGTGCGGGCACAGGATCCGAATTGGTTTGCTCAGCACGGCCTCACGGGAGGCACGAGCTACCTGGCCAGATATCGACGGTACGCCGAGGAGTTCGAACTAACCGATCCTCAGTCGACAGAGGACTTCATGCGCTACGGGCTCATGTTCCCAGACTTTCACAGAGATGATGCGTTCGTGTCTTGGATGACACGCCCGGTCGATGACTCGCCTGAGCAACGTTTCAAGGACTATCAGAGCGTGATGAGGTTCGTCTGGAAGCTTAAGAACGCCACATGGAACTGACAAGGAGTCGGATATGGGTGGTTTGATCACCGCTGCAGGAACCGCGCTGGGTAGTCCCGGCGCAACCATGGGGCTTCGCGCGACACCTCGGTTCGGGCCGGGTATGCCTCTGGCCCGCCCACCGGCTCCCCGCCTTCCAATGCCTACAGCTCGGCCATCCCCTCGCCCTGTGCCAGAGACACTTCCCCAGTCGGGAGCTCGGCCCATTCCACGCCCCATTCCACAGCCTCAGGTACTGCCGCAAACGCGTACTGCTGACAAGGCGGACGAGCGCACACGCACCTGCGATGCAGAACGAGACGACGAATGCATTGATTGTCCTCCCACAGAGGGCGCCATGGCTGTAGCCAACAACAGCAAAGGCCACTCCATGTCGGCTCTGTCTTCGCGATACCAGGCCTGGGTAACCGGATTTCCTCCGCCTTACGAATGGCGATGGAACGAAACCTGGTGGGATGGATTCGAAGAACCGCGTTGTACCCTACTGGAGGCCAAGGCCAACTACGCCTTCATGTTTGTACCTTTGCTGGGTGTTCCAAAGCCCTGGGCACCGGTCAAATCAGTCCTTGTAGACCCGGCGCGCCGCCACTCGGCCAAGGCGAGGCCTACACCCCCCGTCAGAGTCGAATGGCACTTTCTCCAGCGCATCGTCTACGAGCACTGCTCCAGTCAATATCGCCGCTTGGGTCTGACCAATCTGACCGCCTTCTGGAATCCTATGCCGAACACCCCTGAGCACGACGAATACCAAGAACACCGTGAGCGTGAACAACGCGAATTCGACGAGTACTACCGGGATAATCCCGATCTGATTGCCTAAGGAGCCAGCATGGCAAGTTCTTTCCGGTCCTTTGTATTCAAGATGCGCTTCAACAAACACGCGATCGCCACGGTCTCCCATGAGGAGCAGTTGGAACGCATACGCTATTACCTGAGTACCTTGGGCCAATTACATCCACTTCTTGGTAAATGGTATCTACAAGGCGCCTCAGTTCAGGACGCATTGAGCAATGACGTCCTGAGCGCTCCTCAAGCATTGTCCACGGCTGCAGCCGCAAGTTTCGACGCCGAGTATCCGTCATGGCTGTCGCTATCCGTGTGGAATGGACAGGAAGATCCGCTGCAAGGGGGTCTGGCTTTCAGTTACGACGCACACGACATGGAGTCCATATCCAGCATGGATTTCGAAGATGCCGGTGCTCTGGTTTCAGCAATCGAGAACCCACGTCCGGTGTTGGTGGAAATGCTGCGACAAGCGGTATCCATCTGGCCCGAAATCGATTGGGGGGTGATCGCCCCCGGCAGGTACTACCTAGATGGCCAGACCTTCAACGAACGGCAAACCATCGGCTGGATCGGTTTTTGCCCGCACTCGCTAAAGGCCAGCGACTTTCCGGATGCGGATGAACTGATTGACATACCGGGCCGCGGCACAGTTTTGGTGAGCTGCGCCCAGGTTATGGATGAACGCAATAGAGAGCACTTCCGAATTGTCGGTACGCTGGACACGAAGCTCGTCGAACTCGGCTATCTGCCCCTGTTCAACAATTGACCCCGTTGCAAAGCCTGACGAATACGCCAGGCGCAGCGAGCTCAGACTGTAGCTACCTTGCATGGCGCTGTGCGGCAGCTTGCCTACTGCTCGCACACGCGCCAGCCGTCGCCTAGTCTATGCATGGGTGCTGAATCAGCCCGATCAGGCCCCCTGCACACCCTGCTCAGCACCGGATACGACTCTACTCAGTAGCGCCGCGTGCTCATCAGCTCTTCCAGCACCCGGGTAGTGACACGAAACGGGATCGACATATGGTCCTCGCCCGCCTCTAGCTGGAAATCACTGCGCAGACCGTACTGCGAGAGGGATTCCAGACGCAGCTGCAGTGAGCGCACATCCTGAATTTCCTGCGGCATTTCACGGTCGCCCACCCACATGCTCAGGCTGCGGTGGGTCAGATCCAGTTCTCCTGCACGCGCTCGTTTGGTGAATGCCCGCTCATGCTCCAGCAGGTAGCGGTCACGCCACCACAGGCTGGGACTGATGGCGACCACATGCTGGAACAGCTGCGGCCGGGTAAACAACGCGTAGATGCCGAACATGCCACCGAAGGAATGGCCGACGAGGCTGACCTGGTCCTGATCGACCTTGAAGCGCTGGTTGACCCGAGGCATGAGGCGCTGCTCGATGAAATCGAGAAACAGGTCCTGGCCACCCTGCGGTGGATCATTGCGCTCGGGCAGTTGCGGCGGCGACAGGTCGAACGCGCGACGCTCGAAATCCAGCGGCGTGCTGCTGGGGTAGCCGATGGCGACGATAACCGCCTTGCGCCATTGCTTTTGTGCCCGCTTGGCGGCATGGAATGCCGGAAAGTAGGCATTGCCGTCGAGCAGATAGACCACCGGGTAACCGCCGGTGTAAGGCACATCGCCCTCCGGCAGGCTGACCATGATGCGGTAGTCACGGCCCTCGGCACTCTTCATCAGCCATTGTTCACTACCGTCCAGATTGACCTGGTCGGCCTGGGCAGAGGCAAGGCCACCCAGCAGCAGCGCCGTCACGGCGCCGCGCAGCCAGCTCAGCGCACTCACCAGCTGTAACTCAGGCTGGTGATCACGCTGCGCGCCTCGCCACGATAGCAATAGCCGTCCTGACAGTTGACGTATTGCTTGTCGGTCAGGTTGCGGGCATTGACGGCTAGACGCACACCGTCCAGATCGCCAGCGAAGTCGTAGTGCACCCCGGCATCGAACAAGGTGTAGTCCTCGCTTTTCACCGTGTTCATGTTGTTGCCGTAGACGCTGCTGGTGTAACGCGCGCCCGCACCGAAACCGAGACCGAACGGTAGCTTGTAGTCGAGCCACAGCGCCGCCATGTGGCGCGGCGTGTCTTTCGGGTCCTTGCCCTGGTTACCATCGTTGCTCTTGGTCACCTCGGGGTCGTTGTAGCTATAGCTGGCTGTCAGATGCAGGCGCTCGCTGAGGTCGGCCACGGCCTCCAGCTCCAGACCACGTGATACCTGTTCGCCGGTCTGTACGGTGTTGAGCGGATCGAGTGGGTCGCGGGTCGACACGTTCTCCTGCGTCAGGTGATAGAGCGACGCGGTGAACAGTGCGCTGGTGCCAGGCGGCTGGTACTTGAGGCCGATCTCGTACTGCTTGCCTTCGGTAGGTTTGAGCGGGCCCGCAGCGTTGCTGCCGCTCTGTGGCAGGAAAGACTCGGCATAACTGGCATAGGGCGCCAACCCATTGTCGAACAGGTACAGCGCCCCCAGTTGATAGGTGGTAGCAGATTCACTGCGCTTGCTATTGCTATCGCTCAGGTTGTCGCTGGTTCGTACATGCACCCAGTCGCGGCGCACGCCGGCCGACAGACGCCAGCGGTCGATCTCGATTTGGTCCTGCAGATAGATGCCGCTACGCTGGGTCAGGCTGTCCTGGTCAGCCAGCAAGTTGCCGGGACGACTGACCGGCTGGTGATAATCCGGTGCGTTGATGTCGATCGACGGCGCCGGCCCGGTGGCGTAGAGCACCGAGCTGTCGAACCAGGCGTAATCCCAGCCAGTCAGCAGGGTGTGCTGCAGCTCGCCAGTGGCGAAACGGCTGACCAGGCGAGTATCGCTGCTCACCGACTCCATATCCTCGTATACACCGACGGCATAACGCTCCATCACCCCGTTGGTGATCGTACCGTTGGGCTGCAGATACTGGTTGGTGGTGTCCAACTGGCCGTAACGCAGATTCTGTTGCAGGCTGAAAGTGTCGTTGAAGGCGTGCTCGAACTCGTAGCCGAAGATCCACTGACGCTGGCCGAGCTTGTCGAAGTACTCATCGCCCTGCCAGAAATCGGTGAGGCGGTTACCGTCGTGATAGAGCATCGGCGAGGCGGCGGTCTCGCGCTCCTGATATTGCGCCAGCAGGGTCAGGCTGGTGGCCGGATCAATCTGCCAGCTCAGCGACGGCGCCAGCATGCGCACATCATTGTTCAGCTGTTCGATGTCGTAGTGGGCGTCACGATAGACGCCGACGGTGCGAAACAGCACGTCGCCCGCCTCGTCCAGCTTGCCGCCGACATCGAACTGCCCTTGCCGGTGATCATGATTGCCAGCCTGGATTTCCACCTGATTCTTCGCCTGCAGGCTGGGCCGCTTGCTCACCCGGTTGACCATGCCGCCGGGGCTGATCTGCCCGTACAACACCGACGCTGGGCCCTTTAGCACCTCGATGCGCTCCAGGGCGTAGGCCTCCGTGCCGTAGATCGACAACCAGCCGTTGTAGGGCTGGCGCAGACCGTCGAGGAAGTCAGCGGACATGGTGGTGTCGAAGCCGCGTATGTTGATCTGATCGAAGCGCGGATCGAGCCCCGAGCCGCCGGTACGCACGCCAGCGCTGTAGGCCACGGCGTCTTCGACGCGATCGACCTTGCGATCGGCGATCTGCCCGGCGGTGACCACACTGATGCTCTGCGCGGTCTGCAGAATCGGCAAATCGGTCTTGGTCGCCGTGCTGGCATTACTGGCGAAATAACCCGGCAGCGGCGCGAAAGCGCTTTGCGTCGGCGCGGCCTCGACGGTCACAGGCTGCAGCTGGTAGCTGTCATCGGCGCGTAGCGGCCGCACCACATAGCCGGACGCGGTCTTCTCGGCCACCAGCCCGGTGCCGCCCAGAATCTGTGACAAGCCTTCCGCGACCGACTGTGCGCCTGCCGAGCCGGGGCTTACCCGCCCGCGGACTGTCTCCGGCGAGTACGACAAGGTAATGCCAGCCCGCTCGGCATAGAGGCTCAGCGTTTGATCCAGCGACCCGCTCGGTACATCAGCAGCGGCGGCACGTGGCGTCGGCTCGGCCGCCAGCAACGCGGGGCTGGTGGCAACGCCGCACAGCGCCAGGGCGATACAGATGGCAGTGGACAGCTTGCGCGGTTGCAGGCGCGACGGCAGAGAGCAGGTAGAGCGCATGAGGGTATCCATTCAGGGAGTGATCACCCCTAACCGGATGAGCCGCCAAAGTCCGACAAATTTTTTATGCGACAGGCACAACGCGCACCCACCAACGGGTTCGCTCGACCAGCGCCACCGGCAACAGATGGGTGATGTTGCGCAGCATCAGCTCGGGCTCAGCGAGGCGGAACACACCGGACAGGCGCAGATCGGCCACCGCCGGATCGCAGCCCAGCCAACCGTGCCGGTAGCGCCCGGCCTCGGCGAGAAAATCCGCCAGGCGAATGTCGTTTACCACCAGCAGCCCACGTGTCCAGGCGAAGGGGTCGAGCGCGCTTCGCCCCAGCGGGATCATACCCCTCGCCGATACCGCCAGCCCCTCGCCCGCCTGCAACTGGTGCTGCCCTGCGGCGACGCGAACCTGCACCTCACCCTGCTCGACTCGTATCTCGCTGCGGTTGTCATACTCGCGCACCGACATCCGCGCGCGGTGCCCCACGCATTCGGCAAAGGCACAGCGCAGTTGCCAGTGCTCGCCCTCGACCAGCGCCTCGCCGCTACGCAACGAGAGTTTCTGGCCGTGAAAATCGATCGCGCTACCCGTGTTAAGCAGCACCTCGACATCACCCGGCAGCTCGAAGCGCCGTGTTTCGCCGGTGGCCGTGGCGAAGTCAGCGCGCCACACCGGTACCGAGGCCGCCGCCAGCAGCGTGGCGCTACCAGCCGTCAGACCAAGCAGCTTGAGCATGCGCCGCCGGCTCAGATCCGCCTCGGCCCGCTGCAACAAGGGGATGGCCTGCGCCGCATCGCCCAGCGGATTCAGCTGAAACAGCCCGGCCATCTGCTGCAGGCGTTGCCAGACCTGGTCGTGCTGTTCGTCCTGCGCCAGCCAGTCATGCAACTGGCGTTGCAGCTCGGCGCTGGCAGGCTCGGCGCGCAGGCGCATCTGCCATTCGATGGCCGCACGGACGATAGACTCGGAAGGCTGCCTGGCGGCCATCACGGCGCAGCCTCGAAGCACAGGCGATAGCAATGCAACAAGGCGTGGGCTACATGGCGCTCAACGGTACGACTGGAAACGCCCAGTTGCCGCGCCACCTGCGTATGGTTGAGGCCGCCGAGCTGATACAGCAGAAACGCCTCGCGCACGGCGGGCTTCAACCCTTCAAGCAACTGCGCGATGCGCTCCAGGGACTGTAAGGCCTCGTAGCGAACCTCCGGCGACGGATGGCCCGCCTCGGGCAACAGCGCCAAGGCTTCGAGATACGCGCGCTCCAACGCATCGCGCCGCCAGTGATCGATCACTAGGCCACGTGCGATACGCGCCAGCAAGGCACGAGGCGCCCGATTGTCGACAGGATGATCACGCACCAGCAGACGCAGAAAGGTGTCCTGAACCAGATCCGCCGCCTGCTGCGAACAGCCGACCGAACGCCGCAGCCAGCCATGCAGCCAGCCTTGATGCGTGCCGTACAGCACCTCAAGGGGAATGGTCGAATCGGTTTCGGACGATGACATAAAGCGGCCCATACCAGCAGGCTGAAAACACCATGGATAAGCATGGCGACCGCTGCGAACATTAATAGCGAATCATTCTTATTACAAATTTTTCAGCTTGTGAAGCACCAGCCTGGCGAGTCAGGTCGTGCCACCTCGCCCTGTTCAGCTAGCGGTGATCACTAAAATGACCGCTGCCTCGCCACCTTTTATCTCGAGCGGCCCATGACGGGCTGTGGTTCGAAGTGCCAAGTGATACCATTGCGCGCTTCGACGCCGCCCCGTCCACCGACGGCAACCGGCGCCACGATGCCCGACACTCCCCCCATGCCTCACCAGCCTTATCGGCTCGTCTGCCGGCAGGGGCGTAGCGTTCACTCATATGCGCAGGTTCGTCTTCCTCGGTTCGGGCCGGGCTGAAAGGCTCGAAAGCGGTATCACCCTTTAAACAGCGCACCTCAAGTTATTGATAGGTAAGTCCTTTGATTTCCACCGCTAACATCACCATGCAGTTCGGCGCCAAGCCGCTGTTCGAGAACGTTTCCGTCAAGTTCAACAACGGCAACCGCTACGGCCTGATCGGCGCCAACGGCTGCGGCAAGTCGACCTTCATGAAAATTCTTGGCGGCGACCTCGAGCCTTCCGGCGGCCAGGTGATGCTCGAGCCGAACGTGCGCCTGGGCAAGCTGCGCCAGGATCAGTTCGCCTACGAAGAATTCAACGTGATCGACACCGTGATCATGGGCCACGAGGAGCTGTGGAAGGTCAAGGCCGAGCGCGACCGCATCTACTCGCTGCCAGAGATGAGCGAAGAAGACGGCATGAAGGTCGGCGAACTCGAAGGTGAGTTCGCCGAGATGGACGGCTACACCGCCGAATCGCGCGCGGGCGAGCTGCTGCTGGGCCTGGGCATTCCGCTCGAGCAGCACTTCGGCCCGATGAGCGAAGTCGCCCCCGGCTGGAAGCTGCGCGTGCTGCTGGCCCAGGCGCTGTTCTCAGACCCGGACGTGCTGCTGCTCGACGAGCCGACCAACCACCTGGATATCAACACCATCCGCTGGCTGGAAACGATCCTTACGGCGCGTAACAGCACCATGATCATCATTTCCCACGACCGTCACTTCCTCAACTCGGTCTGCACCCACATGGCTGACCTGGATTACGGCGAGCTGCGCCTGTTCCCGGGCAACTACGACGAGTACATGACTGCCGCGACCCAATCGCGCGAGCAGCTGCTGGCCGACAACGCCAAGAAGAAAGCGCAGATTTCCGAGCTGCAGAGCTTCGTCAGCCGCTTCTCGGCCAACGCCTCCAAGGCCAAACAGGCGACCAGCCGCGCCAAGCAGATCGACAAGATCCAGCTGGCCGAGGTCAAGCCGTCGAGCCGCGTCAGCCCGTTCATTCGCTTCGAGCAGAACAAGAAACTGCACCGCCAGGCCGTGACCATCGAGAAGGTGTCCAAGGCCTTCGACGACAAGGTGCTGTTCAAGAACTTCAGCTTCACCGTCGAAGCCGGCGAGCGCGTGGCGATCATCGGCCCCAACGGTATCGGCAAGACCACCCTGCTGCGCACCCTGGTCGGCGAAATGCAGCCCGATGCCGGTTCGGTGAAATGGACCGAGAGCGCCGAGGTTGGCTACTACGCTCAGGATCACGCCCACGATTTCGAAGATGACGTGACCCTGTTTGACTGGATGGGCCAGTGGACCACCGGTGAACAGGTGATCCGCGGCACCCTCGGGCGCATGCTGTTCTCCAACGACGAGATCCTCAAATCGGTGAAGGTGATCTCCGGTGGTGAGCAAGGCCGCATGTTGTTCGGCAAGCTGATCCTGCAGAAACCCAACGTGCTGGTGATGGACGAACCGACCAACCACCTGGACATGGAATCGATCGAAGCGCTCAACCTGGCGCTGGAGAACTACCCGGGCACGCTGATCTTCGTCAGCCATGACCGCGAGTTCGTCGGCTCCCTGGCCACGCGCATCATCGAGCTGTCGGATAACGGCGTGACCGACTTTTCCGGCACCTACGACGATTACCTGCGTAGCCAGGGCATCATCGTCTGAAACTCCCAAACTCCCCTCTCCCATTTATGGGAGAGGGGTTGGGGGAGAGGGCTGGACGACAGCACTCTCAGCCCAGAAACAACAAAGCCCGCTTTCGCGGGCTTTGTTGTTTCAGCGCTCTGCTCAGGCAGTGGCGAACAGCTCGCAGATACGCTGCGCTGCACCTTTCATAGCTTCGCCGCGCGGCTCTTCACCGTAGGCCAGGCTTTCGGCGCGAACGATCTCGATGTCGTCGATGCCGACGAAGTTCAGCATGCGCACCAGATAGTCCTCATGCGCCTGGCCAGACGGCTGGCCGGCATGAATGCCACCGGCGCTGGAGGCGATCACCACGGTCTTGCCGCCAGCCAGCCCTACCGGGCCGCTCTCGGTGTACTTGAAGCTCTTGCCGGCGACGGCGATGCGGTCGATCCAGGTCTTCAGTTGGCTGGGAATGGCGAAGTTGTACATCGGCGCACCGATGACGATAGCATCGGCAGCGAGAAACTCTTCCAGGGTGCGTTCGGCCAGCTCGGCCTCGTGTTTCTGCGCGGCGTCACGCAGCTCGGCCCGGGGGGGGCATTACTCCGCTGCCCACCACCTAATGCCATGAGGAATTGGCCAATGGCAGCCTGGTTTCATTGCTGCCGCACTGGACGGTGCCTGAGGGCTATATCCAGTTGGCCTACACCCACGGGCGCGGCATGTCGCCGGCTGTCCGCGCCTGGATCGAGTTGCTCAGCGACGCATTCAGTCGCTGGAACTTCCCGCTCTGACTCAGATGCGGAACTGACGCACCAGCACCCCGAGGCGATCACCCAGGCCTGCCAGGTTGCGTGCTGTCTGCGCTCCACGCTCGGTTTCGTCGGCAACGCTATCCACAGCAAAGGCGATCTGATTCACGCTGCGATTGATGTCCTCGGCCACTGCCATCTGCTCTTCAGCGGCGCTGGCGATCTGCGTGTTCATCGGCGACCACGGCGAAACCGCGCGCGGCTTCGATGGCGACGTTGAGCGCCAGCAGGTTGGTCTGCTCGGCGATGGGGCGGATCACGTCGAGCACGCTGACGATGGACTGCACGTCCTGTTGCAAGCTGTCGAGCGATACGCCGCTACTGCGGATGTCCTCGACCAGCGAGTGAGCATGGCGCTGTTCGTTTCCGGCCTCGGCACCTTCGTCCAGGCCAAACGCATCGGCCCGATCGGCTCTGGCCTGCTGTGTTTGCAGGGCACCAGTTTCGGCTTCCTCAGCGTGATTCTCAGCGCCGGCTTCATCATCAAGGGGCGTGGCGCCAGTGAGGAGGAAATACTCGCCACGCTGTTCGGCATCTGCTTCTGCGCCGCCTTCGTCGAGATTGCCTTCAGCCAATTCATCAACAAGCTGCGCAAGGTCATCACCCCGGTGGTCACCGGCACCATCATCTGCCTGATGGGCTTGTCACTGATCAAGGTGGGCATGACCGATCTGGCCGGCGGCTATGGCGCGCCAGACCTCGGCGCCCTGCACCATCTGGCCCTCGGCGGCCTGGTGCTGGGCACCATCGTCCTGCTCAACCGCGCCTCGTCACAGGTCCTGCGCCTTTCTGCGGTGATCATCGGCCTGACCCTGGGCTTCGCCGTTGCCTGGTTCACCGGCCGGGTGGACTTCGCCAACATGGCCGAGGTACCGCTGATCAGCGTGCCGCAGCCATTCAAGTATGGTTTCGGCTTCGACTGGATCGCCTTCGTGCCTATCGCCGTGATCTTCCTGATCACTCCACTGGAGACAGCAGGCGACCTGACCGCCAACTCGATCATTTCCAAGCAGCCGGTCAAAGGGCCGCTGTACATGCGCCGGATCAAATCCGGGGTGCTGGCCGACGGCTGCAACTCGGCAGTCGCCGCCATGTTCAACAGCTTGCCGATGACCACCTTCAGCCAGAACAACGGGGTGATTCAGCTCACGGGCGTAGCCAGCCGCCATGTGGGCTTCTACATCGCCGGCATCCTGGTGCTGCTGGGCCTGTTCCCGGTGGTGGGCGCGGTGTTGCAAATGATGCCCAAGCCCGTGCTCGGTGGCGCCACCCTGATCATGTTCGGCACCGTTGCGGTGGCCGGCATCAAGATCCTCAGCGAAACCGGCCTGCACCGCCGCAATGTGCTGATCGTGGCCATTTCCCTGGGCCTCGGCCTGGGCGTGGCCGGCGTACCGGATGTGCTCTCGCACATGCCGGACGTACTGAAGAATATCTTCGGCTCGCCCATCACCATCGGCGCCTTCAGTGCCATCGTGCTAAACATCTTCCTGCCCGACGAGAACCACGAAGTCGAGGAAGACGACTACGACCCCGAGGCGCACCTGCACACCGTGCTGCAGAACCGCCCGGACGATGTAGCCAGCGACGACGACAGCCTCAAGACGCTCAGCCGCGACCTCGACCCGGCCGCCCGACCCAGCTGATCCCTGACTTAGAACCAACTCCCGGCGGCACGCTGCCGGGAGACGCACGCTTGCACGCCAACAATAAGGAAAACCGATGAAACTCAAGCATCTGCCCCACTGCCTCGCCCTGTCAGCCGGATTGTTCTCCGGCCAGCAAGCACTCGCTGGCGACCTGCTCTACTGGCAGGACAACAGCCTGTCCTACCTGTACGGCGAGAACTTCCAGCGCATGAACTTCAACGGCGAAGAACAGCGCACCCAGACCACCTTCACCTTCGAGCACGCCAGTGGCTGGGCCTGGGGCGACATCTTCTACTTTCTCGACTACATCCGCGCTGACAACGTGCAGACGCGCGGCAGCTTCGACAACGGCAGCTTCCGTCAGCATGACAAGGATTCCTTCTACTACATGGAGTTCTCCCCGCGCGTCAGCCTGAGCTGGCTGATCGGGCAGAAGCCGGCCGCCGACCCGATCAAGGACGTCTTCGCTGCCTTCACCTACGAGAAAGGCGAAGGCGGCCCAGGCCCGGAGAACTACCTGTACGGCATTGGCCTGGACTGGGAAGTGCCCGGCTTCACCTACTTCAAGACCAACCTGTATCAGGTGAAGATCAATAACCACACCTTCTTCGCCGACAGTGACAGCAACGGCTACGTCACCCAGCTGACCGTCAGCGCGGCTTACCCGTTCAGCCTCGGCGATCAGGACTTCGTCGTCGACGGCTTCCTCGACTGGCGTTCGCCGTCGCGTGATGCCGGCACCCAGACCTCGGTGGGCTCTTCGATCCAGGTCAAGTGGGATGCGGGCAAGGCACTATTCGGCAAGGAGCGTCAGCTCTACGTGGGCACGGAGATCAACATGTGGCGCGCCAAATACGGTGTGAAACCGGTGGACGGATCGGACGATCGCTTCGACCAGACCGCCGTGCAGGCACTAGTCAAGTATCACTTCTGACCGCTGTCGCACCGCACTTGACCGACGTCGGGTAGGGACAGCGGCCGGGTAAAAAGGGGGATGGGCGCTCGCGCCCTTCCCCCTTTTTCTTGTGCGCCCAGCATGGGCGCACTCCTGCGGGTGCAAGTCCCGCCGTAAGTTGATCACAGCGAACGAAGTGAAGCGCAACTGCGTGAGGGTGACCGAGCGTGGGGAGGAAGCGTGGAGCGTAATCTGCGAGCCGATGAACAAGAACCGGATAGAAGGCGCTATGGAGCGGGGCGAGCGGGCAATGAACCGCAAAGCTCTGGTGATCAAGGCGAAGTGGCGTAGATCCGGCGGTTGTGCAGAGAAGGAGTGCGTTCTTACCTGGGGAGATCTCGCCGCGCTGCAGGGCCGGCAACAACTGATCCACCGGCAACGCCTTGTAGCTCAGGCTAACCCCGCTATCGACGGCGAAGGCATCCAGCACCTCACGAGCGAAGCCACGGTACTGACCTTCGCCATCGAGGCTGTAGTGCGGGGCGAATGGCAGGTCCTCGACGCCAACCACGCAGGTGCGCCAAGGCAGCGGGCGTCAGCAGAATGGTGGAAAACAGGCACAGTCGTACGGGCTGCATTGAGAGCCTCCTTATTGTTGTTTTGAGATTGCGGTGAGGGCTTAGTGTCGCGTCAGGCATAAGATGCCGGTCAGGCGCAGGCCTGAGTAGGAGCCCCGCCTCGGGGCGAAGCTTTTCAGTCGCCTGAACCGGCCCATTCGCCGCGGGGCGCGGCTCCTACAAGGACTGTCCAGCCTGCTGTAATTGATGTGGCTGTCTCGACCCATAGGCAACAGATTATTCGTATCGCGACACTAACCGCCGGTCATGCTCATGAAGCGCACCACCTGCACCTGCTCGTCGGTGGCGAAGTGGTGCCGCTCGGGCTTCAGACGCAGCGCCTCGATCAGCACCTGGCGCAGGCGCTCGCCGTCACCCGGATGTGCCCGCAACACGCGCTTGAGATCCAGCGCGTTGTCATGGCCGAGACACAGCACCAGCTTGCCCTCGGCAGTGACCCGCACACGGTTGCAGTCGCCGCAGAAGTTGTGACTGTGTGGCGAGATGAACCCTACCTGGGTCTGCGTACCGACCACCTGCCAGTAGCGCGATGGCCCGCCAGTGACCTTGCTGCTACGCACCAGCGCATGGCGCTGTTCGATACGCTGGCGCACCTCGTCGCTGGAGCAGAAGGTCTGCTCGCGACTGTGGCTGACCACGCTGCCCAGCGGCATTTCCTCGATGAAGCTGATATCCAGGCCGCGCTCGATGGCGAACTCGACCAGATCCAGCACCTCGTCGTCGTTACGCCCACTCTGCACCACGCTGTTGAGCTTGATCCTGTCGAAGCCTGCGGCACGCGCGGCGTCGATGCCGGCCAGCACCTGTTCAAGCTTGTCGCGTCGGGTGAAGGCGGCGAAGCGCTCGCGCTGCAGTGAATCCAGGCTGATGTTCAGGCGCCGCACACCCGCCGCGCGCAACGGCGCAGCCATCTCCGCCAGTTGCGAGCCATTGGTGGTAATGGCCAGGTCATCCAGCTCGTCACGCTCGCCCAGGCGCTGCAACAGGCTCAGCAGGTTCTTGCGCACCAGCGGCTCACCCCCGGTGATGCGGATGCGCCGCACACCCAGCCCGATGAAGGCATCGGCCACGGCATACAGCTCTTCCAGGCTGAAAATCTGCTGGCGCGGGGCGAAGACCATGTCCTCGCTCATGCAGTAGGTGCAGCGAAAATCGCAGCGATCGGTCACCGACAAACGCAGGTAGGTGATGCGCCGACCGAAGGGATCGACGAGCTGATGGGTATTCACGGTGGGTCTCCTGCAGCGTCACGAGCCGAGACTTTTATGTCATGGATAACGCTGTGCGCGATAGAAACAGAAAAGCGATTTCTTGTATACAGAAATTTGACCACAGAGTCAGTTAAGCGCTGAGAGCCCGTGGCCGCTGCCTTGAGCCTCGCGCAAAGCCGGTGCTACCATGCCCGACCGCCGCCCGGCGGCAGAGCAAATCACAGGGCCTTATGACCAGCATCCGCGAGCGTAACAAAGAGCTCATCCTGCGCGCAGCCAGCGAGGAGTTCGCCGACAAGGGCTTCGCCGCCACCAAGACCAGTGACATTGCGGCCAAGGCAGGCCTGCCCAAGCCCAACGTCTACTACTACTTCAAGTCCAAGGAAAACCTCTACCGCGAGGTCCTGGAAAGCATCATCGAGCCACTGCTGGCCGCCTCTGCCCCCTTCAACCAGCCGGGCCATCCGAGCGAGGTGCTGACCGCCTACATCCGCTCGAAGATCCGTATCTCCCGCGAGCTGCCGCATGCCTCCAAGGTATTTGCCAGCGAGATCATGCACGGCGCGCCGCACCTGTCGCCAGAGCAGACCGAACAGCTCAACGCCCAGGCCAAGCACAACATCGCCTGCATCCAGCGCTGGATCGATCAGGGCCTGATGGCGCAGGTCGACCCGCACCACCTGCTGTTCAGCATCTGGGCAGCGACCCAGACCTACGCCGACTTCGACTGGCAGATCTCCACCGTCACCGGCAAGGCCAGCCTGGACGACGCCGACTACGAAGCTGCGGCGCAGACCATCATTCGCCTGGTGCTCAAAGGCTGTGATGTCAGCCCGATGCCGTCGATGGCCTCCGAGCTGGTGACCAGCGCCTGATCCTCAGCTGTGCGAACCTGGGCAATCGCATAAAGCCTTTCTCCCTCCATTCAGAGGATGGCAGAGCTCTTGTAGGAGCGGATTTATCCGCGATAACGCTCGATGAAATCGCGAATAAATTCGCGCCTACACCGTTCATGCGATTGCCCAGCCGTGCGCACCGAAAAGCCTCCGACAGCTCAATAACGCTTGGCGCGCAGCATCACCCGCACGTCGTCGTTGATCGGTAGCGCATAGTCATGGGTCGCCAGCACCACGTTGGTGGTCGGCTGGATCACCTTCAGGTTGATGAACACATAGTCCTTGCTCTCACCGTAGCTGCCGACGATCACCGCCTGGGCGTTGTGAGCGTTGGCCAGTTCGTGGATCTCGCGGGTCAGCATCAGCTCACCCTGGCTCTGCGAGATGTACACGTTGTTGCGGAACTTCATTTCCACCATGCGCTGGCCGGCCTGGGTGAAACGCGCGGAGATCTGCTCGGAAACCAGGCGGCCCATGGTCGAGGAGCGATCCAGCGCGTCGACGTTGACCAGCGTGGCAATGATCATGGTGCTGCCGCTGCCGGGCAACTGCTGCAACAGCGCGTTGGCGGCCTGATGGTTGGCCTTGATGAAGGGCGAGTTGCGCGCGCTTTCGTAGCTCGGGCCACTCGTCTGCGCACAGCCGGCGAGCGCCGCCAGCAGCAGAGCCAGCAAGGGAGATGCCAGACGTTTCATCACAAGCCCCCCTTGAGCGGCAGAACCGCGTTGCGGGCATACAGCCCCCAGTCGCTCTGGGTGGTGTAGTAGGCGCTGCTGGTCTGGGCGTAGTAGCGCTCGTGGCTGGAAACGCTGGTGGTGACGATCAGCTCGGTCTTCGGCACGAAAGCCCCGCCACTGGCCTTGGAGCCGAACCAGCGGACGCCATCGACGGCGGCCGTGCCGGCGATCATCGCCGCCCCCGGCGAGACGTTCTCGTAGATGTTGCGCAGCACCCACAGACCGCCGGCGATCAGGCTCAGCTCGCCGGCGGCGGCCGGACGCTGGCGGTTCTCGGCGAACTGCACGGGCTGGGCGCTGAGCTCGACCAGCAGGGTGCCGGGGCGCTCCGCACTCTTCATCACCGGATAGCCGGCACGGGTCAGCTCGGTGACCAGTTGCGCGGTGAACGCCTCCTCGAACGGGCTTTCGCTGCCCTTGCGTACCACATGCAGCGGGTGTTTTTCCGGCATCGCCGCCATCAACTGGCGGGCACTGTCGCCGGCGATCAGTTGCCAGTGCGACGCCGCCTGGACGTGCTGCTGCTCCTGGGTCGGAAAGTTGGTCGGCTGCGGCGCCTGCGCGTAATGCGCGCAGCCACCGAGCAGCGTGCTGCTTGCAAGCAGGCCCATGATGATTCTTCTTTGCATATTATAGATCCCTGGATAAGAGATGCGAGAGATCCCGCTTGGCCATTCGGCGCCATGCTCCAATCCCCCGCTCCGCTCGGGCCGTTTCACGCTCCCCACGACCCTTGCCCAGGTGATTGCGACATGACACTGGGCATATTAGATCATTTGTATGGCTAAACAAATTAGAGCCTAACGGGCAGGGTGTGAACGCTTAATCATTTCGCGCATGGATCTCGATATGACAATTTAGGTTTACCCGTGCGCCAGGAACTCGCAGCAATAGTCGGAAAGATCATCGCCCGCCACCGCGCCGCCATGGCTATCACGCATGAGCAGCTGTCACTGGCCCTGGATGACGACCCGATCACCATCTCCCGCTTCGAACGCAGCGTCAGCCTGCCCTCGCTGCTGACCATCCAGCGCCTGTGCGAGATCTTCGGCGCGTCCTTCTGCCAGTTCTTCGCCGAAAGCGCCGAGCCGCAGACGGCCAATGGCGAGTCCGCCGCCCTGCAGGCCATGCTCGATACCCTGTCCGGGGAGGAACGGGAATTCGCGGTGGATACACTCAAGCGCTTCTGCCGCCTGCAGAGCAGGCAGCAACGTCAATAGAGCAAAGCGCTGCGTTTCGCGGAAGCCGTGGGAGGGGCTTCAGCCGCGACGCCGGCAGCGGTACCAAGGCTCGCGGCTAAAGCCCCTCCCACATCATCAGCCCTAGGCGACGCCCGCATCCGCCTTCAGGCCGAGCGACTCCAGCGCACTCACCGCGCATTGCTCATCGATGTCCGAGGTGTCGCCGGTGATGCCGACGACGCCGATCACTTCGCCGCGCTCGTCACGAATCAATACCCCGCCCGGCGCGGGTACCAGGCTGCCTTGAGCCAGGTTGTTCACCGCCCCGATAAAGGCCGGGCGCTGCTGCGCGTCGGCGGCGATCAGGCGCGAGCCCTTGCCCAGGGCCAGCGCGCCCCAGGCCTTGCCGATGGCGATCTGCGGGCGCAGCAGGCTGGCGCCGTCCTCGCGCTGCAGGCAAATCAGATGCCCGCCAGCATCCAGTACCGCGACGGTCAGCGGCGCCGCCTTTATCTCGCGGCCCACGGCTAGCGCGCGGTTACCTATGGCATTGGCGGTTTGCAGGTTCAAGTGACTCATGCTGATGACTCCTGAAGTGACGAAGGGAACGAAACACCCGGAGCGAAGCCGGCACTGTGCACGCCGACAGCCCCGGGCAATCCAAAGCTCGCCCTCACTATCCCACCAGAAACAAAAAATTCAACCACTACATACAATATTATTTTTTATTGTATACATTTAGTGCGCCACACCTCTTCGCCTGCACTGCCAACCCCGTCAAACGGGCGTTTCAAAAGAATTTGTCCCAGGCGACAGGCTGCACCGGAAAAATTGTTGACCGCGAAGTCATGGCCTGCATAGAATCCGAGCCAGGTGTTTTGTATACAATCTGACAACAAAAGAGGCACAAGATTATGGCCAGAATGAGAGCAATCGAGGCAGCCGTACTGGTGATGCGCCGCGAAGGCGTCGATACCGCGTTCGGCGTCCCCGGCGCTGCCATCAACCCCCTGTATGCCGCACTGAAGAAACTCGGTGGCATCGATCACGTCCTGGCCCGTCACGTCGAAGGCGCTTCGCACATGGCCGAGGGTTACACCCGCACCAATGCCGGCAACATCGGCGTGTGCATCGGCACCTCGGGCCCGGCCGGCACCGACATGGTCACCGGTCTGTACTCGGCCTCGGCCGACTCCATCCCGATTCTGTGCATCACCGGCCAGGCGCCGCGTGCGCGCATGCACAAGGAAGACTTCCAGGCAGTCGACATCACCAGCATCGTCGGCCCGGTAACCAAGTGGGCCACCACCGTGATGGAACCCGGCCAGGTGCCGCGCGCCTTCCAGCGTGCCTTCCATGAAATGCGCAGCGGCCGCCCCGGCCCGGTGCTGATCGACCTGCCGTTCGACGTGCAGATGGCCGAGATCGAATTCGATATCGACGCCTACGAGCCGCTGCCGGTGGCCAAGCCGAGCACCAGCCGCGTCCAGGCCGAGAAGGCCATCGCCATGCTCAACGACGCCGAGCGCCCGCTGTTGGTTGCCGGTGGTGGCATCTTCAATGCCGATGCGCAAGACAAGCTGGTGGAGTTCGCCGAGCTGACTGGCGTGCCGGTGGTGCCGACGCTGATGGGCTGGGGCGCGATTCCTGACGATCACAAGCTGATGGTCGGCATGGTCGGCCTGCAGACCTCGCATCGCTACGGCAACGCCACCCTGCTCGCTTCCGACCTGGTGTTCGGTATCGGCAACCGCTGGGCCAACCGCCACACCGGCTCGGTCGACGTTTATACCGAAGGCCGCAAGTTCATCCACGTCGACATCGAACCGACCCAGATCGGCCGCGTGTTCAACCCGGACCTGGGTATCGCCTCTGACGCCGGCAACGCGCTGGACGCCTTCCTCGAAGTGGCCCGCGAGTGGAAAGCCGCCGGCAAGCTGAAGGACCGCAGCGCCTGGGTTGAAGCCTGCCGCGAGCGTAAGCGCACCCTGCAGCGCAAGACCCACTTCGACAACGTGCCGGCCAAGCCACAGCGCGTCTACGAAGAGATGAACGAAGCCTTCGGCAAGGACACCTGCTACGTCAGCACCATCGGTCTATCGCAGATCGCCGGCGCGCAGTTCCTGCATGTGTACAAGCCGCGCCACTGGATCAACTGCGGTCAGGCCGGCCCGCTCGGCTGGACCATTCCGGCGGCCCTCGGCGTGGTCAAGGCCGACCCGCAGCGTCAGGTCGTGGCCCTGTCCGGCGACTATGACTTCCAGTTCATGATCGAGGAGCTGGCCGTCGGTGCGCAGTTCAACCTGCCGTACATCCACGTGCTGGTGAACAACTCCTACCTGGGTCTGATCCGTCAGGCGCAGCGCGGCTTCGACATTGATTACTGCGTGCAGCTGGCGTTCGAGAACATCAACGCGCCGGAGCTCAACGGTTACGGCGTCGACCACGTCGCCGTAGTCGAGGGCCTGGGCTGCAAGGCGATCCGCGTGTTCGATCCGAACGAGCTACAGAACGCCTTCGCCGAAGCCAAGCGCCTGATGGCCGAACACCGCGTACCGGTGGTGGTGGAGATCATCCTGGAGCGCGTCACCAACATCTCCATGGGCACCGAGATCAACGCCATCAACGAGTTCGAGGAACTGGCCGAGCGCGGCGTCGACGCCCCGACCGCCATCTCGCTGCTGGATTGATCCACCTGCTCCCCTCTCCCTCTGGGAGAGGGGCCGGGGGTGAGGGCTGTGTGAGGCACGCGGTCTTCGCTCATCC
>Ga0228674_1000816_pt1 | contig 20158 bp, 6 predicted proteins | sample 1D_rmetaG_FD_189054 | JGI IMG/M metagenome (GOLD analysis project Ga0228674, IMG submission 189054) | Seawater microbial communities from Monterey Bay, California, United States - 1D_r | ecosystem: Environmental > Aquatic > Marine > Coastal | place: USA: California | collected 2016-09-26
AAGTTTTTGTTGATCCTTGAGGTGCAGGCACATAAGTTAGTTCGTCAATATATTCTTTATAAAACGGAAATGTATCAGATATATAATCAATACCATCTGTAATTAGTTGTACTGGTAAATTTAAATATTTCTTTACATGTTTAGCACAATAAATTGCTTGTTTTATATAGTCAATGCTTGAGTTGTTAAATGCAAATAAAACTACACCATTGCTCATAAACTTGCTAATCCTTCTACCGATCTACTAGATTTTATAGTTTTGTAATCATTAGCATACTTACTAGAAGCATATACATAAGTTTCTAATAATTCTTTATAAAATTCATTAATGTCTGCTACATAAACTGGAACTTCGTTGTTGTCAATTACAACTGCTTCTTTTTCGTTCATTGAGGCTAATACACTAACAAAATTAATAAATTCAGGAGTAGCAACAAACTTATGCCCATATGCATAGTAGATAAGATTGCTTTTATAATTCTTTAAAAATATGTTTTTTTGATTAGCTTGTGTTTCTATAAATTTAGAAAAGTCAATAGCTTTTTCTAGTCTTTCGTCCATAAGATCTCCTTGTATATACTGTTATAGTATATACTAAAACTAGGTGTTTGTCAAGTCTTATGTGAAAGTATTTGTGCCGCCAGTTGCTATAGTAGGAGCATTAACCTCTACTGCTGAGCCAGTTGCACGTACATATGAAAATGCACTTGTAAGTGTACCTTGAACATTTTCATCAACTGCTGGTCCAGATCCTGTTTGGTCACCAACATCGTTATCTTCATATACAAGTCTAACACGTAAACCGTTTGTGATAGATCTTGCTAAAATTTTGTATCTGTTTTCTGAGTACGGATTTGCTGAGTTGTTTTGCACATATAATTCACGTTCAGTGCCGTTAATATCGTAATACCCATCATTGTTACTAATTGTACCGCTTGTACCAGTTTCTTTGTAAGCACTAATATGATTAAGTGCTATTACACTAGAATCTGATAGCATTGATTTCCATTGTAATGTTTTTGCTTCACCGCCAGTATATGAAAGTGTTGAACTCATTCTTAAATATCCACCTGCATTAAAAAATGCTTTTGCATCGTTAGCACTTGCCCAAGTAAATGTTACATCATGTATAATTGTACCATTCCAATTATTTGCTGTTTTTGATCTTGCTGATGTTGTTGTACTTTGTGCAGCTCCTAAACTAAATCTATTTGCATCATTAGTAATAAAATTTGCTACAGTTTCGTAATCATTATGAATAGCGGCTGTAATTCCTGTATCAGTGTCAACTGTAACTAATGCAGGTGCAGATGGAGCAGCATTTGTTTGGTGTGTAAATGCTCGTGTAATATCAGCTTTTAAAGCATTCCATTGTGATGCTAAAATTTTATCGCCTGGATTAACTGCTGGAGCAGTTGTAGTTTGTAAATATCCAGCAGCGGCTGTCCCTGTACCGGAAGGTGTTCCCATTACTGTAAGCATTTTACTTCGTAATGTTGTATATTCCGATTCACCAATCGTTGTTCCTGCTGTCACTGCCATAATTAATCCTTTTCTTAAAGTACGTAGTTATTTATACCTTTAAAACACACTCTATTAATTTCTCTGATTCGTCTTCGCTTGATTCTAATGCAATACCAACTAACGCTGTTGCTGATTGTGTCGAACATACTCCGTCTTCCCAAGCATAAACAGGTTGTCCTTTTGTTACTGACCCTATTACTCTTACTGGAACACGCCCTTTAAGACCAATTGCTTGACCATCACAGTCGCTGTTCATTAAGTATGCTGGTTCTGCAGATATAACACCAATACAATGATGCATTACATTTGCTGCTTTTGCTTCAGCTTCGCCGCCAACTGCCATTGCTGTACCTACTGGATACTCTCGATCAGTTGTATATTTTTCTGCTAAGTCAGCATATCTTGCACTTGTTGCTGTACCTTGAAATAGTACTGCATTTAAGTTTCCTGAACTATCTCTTACTGCAACACTATTTCCTGTGCCAGTACCTGTTGAATCTACTGCTCCTGTTCTTGCGCTTCCGCCTACTATTAATGCAGTTGATTTTTCTGATATTCCATATATGTTAGATGCGTGTACTTCATTAAATTTTTCTGTTGTACTACCAATATTTACAGTTTCAACTGCTGAGCCTACACTATTTAAGCCTGGTTTTATCTTTCCTGGCTCCATAGTTACTATATTAGTAATAACTCCGCCTGTTTGTTTTGCTCTAAAACGTATCTCGTCACCTTGAGCGTTACTAATAACACCTTGGTTGTCGTTTTCAACAAATATTTTTAAATCTAATCCTGTACCAATTGCAATTCCTGCATCAGTTTGAAAGTTTGTAAGCTCTGAAAATACAGTCGGGCTTCCTGGATTAGCTTGCACATAATTACTTGCATCAATACCATTTAACTTTAATGCGTTAGAAGCAGTTCCCCAAAATCTTTGACTTCCACTTGTTACACCTGCTGTTGCATTTGTTGTATTTTTAAGAGTTACACCTTGACGTACAATATCAAATCCAGAAATGGCGTTTTCTGAATCAGTTGAGTCAATAGTAAATTCACTTGGGCTAATAATAAAAATTACTTCGTCATTTACAGTAGCTTTTATAACTGATCTTGCAACAGCACCAGTATCTAGTACACTAGCACTTTGCATTTGTGTAATACCTGAGCCTGCATCTTGTGGACCAACTAGAACAAAATCAGTTCCGTTGTAAACTTTTAGTTGTTCGTTTCCTGTATCCCACCAAAAATCACCAGTTGCTAATCCTGCTGGAGCAGTAGCACTAATCTCTGCGCCGCCTGTTGTGCGCCATTTTGTGCTATCATAAAATTTAAGTTTACTATTTACAGTGTCAAACCAAATTTGTCCTGTAATAGCTCTAGGTGGTTGGTTGCCACCAGCAAAATTTTCTAATAAGAATACAAAGTTTTCGTTTTGTATCTCACCGTATCCTGCATAGTTTTTACCAACTAACTTAATGTCTGTAGTCTGATCAATTGTACCGTCTTGTACTACGGTTAATTGATTAGTATTATATGTGTTAATTGTATACGCCATAATTTTTTTAACCCTTTATTGTTATTAGTATTTATCGTAACCTACGGATAATTACTTGTGCTTGTAAATGTCCAAGTTGCTCCTGTTACAGTAAACACCATTGTATATCTAGTCGGTGTAAGTGTAACATTACCCGAAGCTGTATTAGCAGCCGCAATATCTTGTATTACTGTTTCATTTTGTGTGCCTGCTGCATCAACAGCAATGCTTGATTTCTGTAGTGTTCCTGTTGCATCAGTAGTTACACTAATACCAATACCAGTTACAGTTGCTCCTGCATAACTTGTACAATGTATTTTTGCTACTGCATTTTCTCTTACACTTGATGCTGGAGAAATGCTCTCTAATATGTTTTTTACATCTGTTATAGGACCATTTGATACACCAGCTGCATTTGGAGTTGTTAGTCCAGTAATATCTAATGCAAGTGCTATGTCTGTTCCTGCTGTAGAACTATCAACATATGCTTTTGTAGCTGCATCAGTATTACCTGTTGGGGTTGCTAGTCCTGTAATTTTTTGGTTATTAATTGTTATATCGCCGGTTGAGCTAATATTTAATGCTCCAGGAGAGCTAATACTTCCAAATGCTCCGTTACCTGTTACGCTTAGAGATCCTAAAGTACCTATACTTGTTAATCCGTTAGCAGTAGTAACACTATCACCTAATTTAGTTTTAGACAATACTTGTACATTTTCAATTCTGTACTCTTTTCCTTGTATCAAATCAATATTTTGATTAAAAGTCCAGTTACCTGTACTGTTTACCCAATGAATATCTTTACTGCCGTCGGTTGATCTTAATGTTATACCGCCGCCGTCGACTCCTGTATCATTTAATTCAGTACTATCATCTTGTATTCCTAATTCAATATTAGGATCTTGTACTCTCATAGTCTCTGTATTAAGATATGTAGTACTTCCTTCAACTGTAATATTTCCCCCTACAGTCAAATCGCCGCTAAATTTTCCGTCTCCAGTAACATCTAATGTTGCTGTTGGTGTATCTTGATATAAACCAAAACGTTGTGTACTTGTATCTAAAGTAAGTGCTTCAATATAATCGTTTCCTTGTGGAACACGAATTGAAAAATCATAATTTAATTGGCTTAATTCAATTGTAGTTGTTGTGCCGCTATCTAATGTTTTAAACGCAGCATACTTACTGTCACCAAATCCTACTGTTAATCCTGTATCACCTTTTACAAATAGTCCGCCTTCCATTTGCTGATCAACTACTGCATTACTTGAATCTCTTTCGTTAGTTCTTACAAAGTCAATTGAGCTAAAAGTATTTCCAGCATCATCTGTTAAGTTTTCTGCACTAGTAGCAGTTCCATGATATTTAAATCCGGCAGTATCAACAGGATTAAATCCTATTTTTATTTCACGTCCGACTGCATACGGAGCAATTGCATAAGCATTAGCCGGAGTAAAAGCAAACCTACTATAAAATCCAGCAAGCACTCCGCCAACGTATAATGCTACAACTGTTCTTGTTTGTGTACTTGTGTCTACCATAGTTACAGCTTCAAGTCCAGTTTTACCTTGTACTGCATTATACTGCGGTCCTACTATAGTCCAAACTGTGCCATCATACATTGAAAGACGTTTTTCACTGTTATCAATCCATAAATCTCCTGCTACAGGGTTAGTTGGCTGTGTTGCACTAACTGTAGGCGACCCAGATGTTGTAAAACTAGTTCCATTATATATTTTTAATCTATCATCACTTGTATCATACCATAGTTGTCCTTCTAAAGGATTGCTAGGAGCACTCGAAGAAGCAAAATTTTCAATAATTTTTACAAAATTTTCATTAAATGCTTCACCAAACCCTTTATAGTTACGTCCAACTAGTGTTAAGTCTGTAGATGTAACATCTATTATTCCATCAGTAAGTTCTACTAACAAGGACCCGTCTGTTTTGTTTATTTTATAACTCATGATCCTGTGACTCCTGTGTAGATAATGTAATTAATTGTTTGATACGGATTAGTTATATCTAATGGTGCTCCAACTTCGCTAAATCCGCTTCCAGTTGGAATAGCAACATCTCCACTTGACCCAAATCTTTGTGATAAATCTTCAGCTCCGGTTTGTAAGCTACTTGGTTGTGCATCAGTTGGAATAACTCCTCGACCATCAACTTCACGATGTGCAAAAAACTGTTGTCCATCTGGTGCTTTTAAATCATGTTGGTGTTCTGGTAAGTTTTCAACATCAATAGTTTTAGAACCAGTTCCGTCTACTGCTCCTAATGTTTGTGAATTTACTGTATCAACCCTTGTTGTTTCTGCTGGTGGTACTGTAGTACCTCCCATAACAGCACTACCCATTGGAAATCTTCCTCTTAGATCTGGTACAGAGAAAAATCCAGCTGTAGTTTCAATTTGTGGTTTATAATTATAATCAATTAACTGGAATAGCTGATTAAATACCCCTGTACTTAATTCTTGTCCGTTACAAAACTTCCAACCTGCGGGTTCTGCGTTTCCAGCATATGGCATAATACTGCCAATCGGTGTAAGACCGCCTATTGCTTGGAATAGCGTTTGTCTAGTTATTCTTTTTAGTCCGGTATTATCACCACTAGTTCTATCTATTAGTATTTCATCGTTAGATAAACTGTTATTAACTAATTCTTTCCCACTAACAATAGTGTTTTTTACACTTAAATTAAATTCTTTAACTCCGCCGCCTGTTTGTCCGTCAAAACTTTGTTCAACTGTTTCAACATCACCTGTAACTCTAAACGTAGTTGCACTTGTTAGCTTATCTGCACTTCCTGCTTTTCCGCTAACGTTACCACTTACTTGTCCTTCTAAGTTTCCTAAGAAAGTAGTAGCATAAACTTTGCGCCATTTTAAATCAGCTGTACCTATGTTTCTAGCATTATTAAGATCGGGTAAAATTAAGTCACTTGCTGCTGTATCTACAACTAAATCATTGTTACCTAATGTAATTGCTTTTTGGACTGTAATATTTTCACCAACATTTAGTGTTTTAGCAACACCAACACCGCCTTTAGCAATAATACTACCGTTACTTATTGTAGTACTTTCAGTTATGTCATTGGTTTTAATTGTGCCACTAGATAAAATGTTACCTGTTACGTCTAATGCTTCATCAGGTGCTTCGTTATTAATTCCAACTCGTAAACTTGAGTCAACTCTTAAAACAGTATTACTGTTTCCTGCATTTCTAACTCTAACATCAATATTTGAACCTTCAATATTATGTTGTATTACACCAGCACTACCTTCAATACCAATATTAAGTTCAGCATTAATACCATAAGCAATACCACTGTTATTTTGAATATTTAATGGACTAGTAGTTGTTGATTCTGCATCGCCTCTTAAGAAGTTTCCTGCTGGAATAGCTAAATTGTTTACAATTAGACTTTCAGATTTTTCAGCAATACCGTAAAACTTAACATTGTTAATTCCATCACCGTCTGTATCTCTACTTGCAAGGTTAATACCTGGACGTATAGGTGCGCCTGTAAATCCTGTAATTGTTGCTTTAGGAGTAAACTCACTAAAAGCAATTATAGCAACAATATTTGCTGCAACTTGAATTTCAATAACTGTGTTTTCTGCATTATCTTGACCGATAATTGTATTTGGTACAGCACCAGTTGTTAGGCCATCACTAAATTGTGGGCCAACTAGTATCCAACCACTACCACTATACAAGTATAATTGTTGGTTATCTGTATCAACCCATAAATCGCCAGTTAGTGAATTAATAGCATCAGGTTGTGTTGTACTTTTCTTTAGGCCGCCACTTGGAACCCAAATAGTGCCATCGTATACTAACAGTTGCTCCGACGAACTGTTATACCATAACTGTCCTTCGATTGGTCTATCTGGTGCAGTTGGTGCTGCAAAATTTTCTAATAAATGAAGTAAGTCTGTAGCAATTGCGGCGCCGTACCCAACACTGTTTTTTCCAGGTAACTGTAAACTAGTATCATTATTGATAGTTTGATCTTCAATTATTATGGGATTGTTTTCGTTACTATCAGTAAATTGTATTGTATATGGCATTCAATTATCCCTCGTTAAAACCTGTTAGACTTTGTATTCTCACAGTGTAATCAATTTGTATCAATCTATTCAATGACTTTTGTACAGGATGGAAAATTACATGAGTAAGTAATCTACCTGTACCGTCTGCACTATATGCTTTTAATCCTAATTCGTCAAATACATATAAACTTTCTGAGTTAGTTGCAGTATCAAATGCATCTTGACCCTCTGGTTCACCATAATCTAACAAACAAGTTACTAATACATCAGTATAGTTTGTTCCGCTAACGTGTCTTGTTTCAATTTTATTTCTTGCAGGATCTAAATTGTTAACACTACGATCATCTACTACTTTAGTAAATGTTTCGTTATACAAACTTGCATTTGTACCTGTCGAGTTTGGTGTTAGGTATGTAATAATACCTGTATCATCAACGCTTGTACCGCCGTTTCCGAACCCCATTTGGTAAATCCAGCCAGTACCAGCATTTCCTATACTTTCTGCTAGGCTTATACTCATATTTTCATAATGGATAGCATTATTTTTATCCACTATTACTTCTCCAGTTTCTGGATTGTGTATTTTGATGTGTCCTTGTATTAACACACCGCTATTTTCATTTATTTTATCTGTCATTTGTTATACATCCTGCTGTTGTATTTATCGCGGCAAGTCAACTGTTGAGTCACGTAAGAATCTAGCTATGTCAGAATCTGCTTTACTCAGTTGAGTACCTGGATTTGTCCATATTATACCGCTACGTCTTACAACAGTTACCTTAACGTTTTCTGTTGGGGTTGTGGTTAATGTTAGTGTAGAACCATTCACACTAAACTCTGCCGGAAGTGTAACATCACCCTCCGGACTATCTTGATATGTTGGATTTAATGATACGTAACTACTAATTGCGTTTTTACGTAAACGTTTGCCGCCAACAAATACTTCAAATTCGTTAATACTACTTGCAACAAAATCTAAAGTATACGTACTTGATATACCGTCTGCTATAAACTGTGTTGTAAGTGTTTCGTCTTTGTACGGCATTACTGATGTCAAGCCACTGTTAAACACTGTAGTACCTTCAATATGTGTATCTTTTACACCTGTACCTAATGTACCACGTCTTAGTTGACTCAATACATTGTCGTTTCTTACAAAATATTCTATTCTTTCGCCACCTATAAATATTACACCTGGAACACTACTTGTTGCATCTGGAATAGGCAATGTACTTCCATCGCTTATTGTAATCTTTTGGTCATACCAATTTAAGTCTGTAACTAATTGTATACCAGCAGTATCATCTAAACGCTTATAATGAGTACGGTTAAGCATATCTTTGAACTGGCTCCAACCATATTTGTTTACTGACTGTGTTTCTGCAAAATGTATTAATTCAATTACATCATTTTGTGCAATAGGAATATTAATTTTTACATATTTTTTATTATCTGTTACTTGGTACTGGATACTTGGTAATAATAATTGACCGTTTATAGTAATCCAAACATATTCAGCATCTATAGCCGGAGTAGGTAATTCAATAAGACCAGCTGTTAAGTGATTAAACTTATACCAATCATCAGTATTAGGTGTAAGTGTAACTCTAGAAATTACATCTAGTTGCTGTCTTTCAAATCTTTGGCTATCATGATTACTAAATTGGTAAACTGTAAGTACATCATTTTCGTTATATGCACTGTCAAGGTATATAGTTCCTGGTGTGTCTACAAATTCTCCACCAGCATCAATATAACCAAATGCATATTGTCCATCATTTACAAGATAAACATCAAGGATGTCACCTGTACTATGTCCTACTGCTGTTTTAATTCTTACAATACTACTTCCTGCAGAACTAGACGCACCAGTAAATGTCCAATCTTGCAAGTATGTTAATTTCTTACCGTTAATAAAAACTTGTAAGCCTTTGTTGTTTACTGATCCTGGCGGAATTTGGAAATTATCTAATTGATATTCTCTTGTTGCCGCTGCCATTGTAAACTTTTGTGTATATCCTGCATTTAAAATAATATCATTAACTTTTACTATAGTTTGCCACGGAACAGGTGTAGTAGTAAACGGTGTTGTATTTAATGCATAGGAAACTGTGCTACCGTCTAGTGTAAAGTTTTGTATGCCAACTTCACTGTAGTTTTGGACGTCTCCACCTTCAAAGAATGCAAAGTTAATTACACTCCCTGCAGCAGGAGGTGTTGCAAATTTAATTAATGCATTTCCGCTAATACCATCTGGCTTACGACTTTTTACAACAACATTTTCTAATTTTTGTCCGTCAAGTGTAATTACTGATTGCAAATTATCAGCAAAACGTACATTCGTTAAGAATCTTGCTGTACTTCCGTCTGCTACAAAATTATCAATATCTATTATTTTTGTTCCGCTAACACCTAGTACTGCTAGATGTATTTTAGATCCAACTATTGGTGCAGTATTAAATGTAATAGTTTTAGCATTATAGTCTATTGTATATTCAGTGCTTGCAATTATAGCATAATTTATTTTTACAAATAAACTGTCTTGCTGTATTACTTCTGCTCCAAAATTAAACACAGTAGTTGTACCATCGCCAGTGTAGTTCCTACTTGTAATTTTACTACTTCCGTCTGACGGTCTTTCGTAAACTTTAATATCTAATGTATCAAGTACTTGTCCAGGAACTAACTCTTCAGGACCTGCACTTGTAGTTGGTGTTACAAATCCGTCACCGTCAATATTAATATCAGCTGCAGATATACCTGTTGCTGTACTGTAGTTTAGTGCGCCACCTTTTATAAGTGTATCATAACTGTTAGGTTCTGGTAAGTATGTTCCGTCACTAGTTGATTTTCTAAATATAATTATATCAGTATTACTAATTGAAACAGCTTCTTCGTCAAATACTACTAAGTCTGTTGGAAGTGTACCATCGTCTGTTCTTGACCAACCAGTTTGTCCTGCTCCTGTTATACTTTGTATAACTGCATTTGGATTAGTTGGTGTACTTGGATAGTTAGGATCATCAATTCTTACATTATTTTTATATACATGATACTGTACTCCAGTTTCTAATACTTTAGCAAAAGTAAAAGTTGTTGTACTATCATCTAATTCAAAAATCTCATCTTCAAATGTTTCATCATATGAATCCCAAGTATCTCCTCCACTATCAAATCCACGACCTTGTTCAAATTCAAAACTCTTAACTTCAACTCCGCCGTAATCTAAGCCAGTCATAAGTTGTTTTAAATCAGTTACATAATTGCCATTCTTAGGAATAAAGTTATTAATCCTATCCTGTGCTTGCATTATGTCACTTGATAGTTTATACTCAATTAAAATTGTTTCGTTTAACTTAGGTAAATTTACAAATAATATCTGTCCAAAATATCTATCATATCCTTTGCTAACATCAAGTTTGTTTGTAAAAGTATATTCACTGTCTAATGCTTCTACATTGTTTACATAAACTTTTATATTTGACTTATCTAAATCCATTGGCCAACTTAGATCATATTCAAATTTACTTCCACTAGCAACAAATGTTTCTGATTTGTTTAAGTTTGTATAAACGTATGTTCCTGTTGTTCTATCAAATTTTACACTAGTATGTAATCCACGTACAGGACTATCACCAATTTGTATACCGTATGTTGCTTTTTCACCTGTATCAGATATATTATCTAATGATTCAATTGTTGGAGCACTGTAGAATCCTGAACCTGCGTTAACTATTTTAACTCCAGTTACTTTACCGTTTGTTCCTATAGTTGTTTCTAATTCAACTCCAGAGCCGCCGCCTCCTGATACTTTAAGCACAGGTGGACTAAAATATCCACTTCCTTGATTAACTACAGTTACTTTTACAACTTTATAACTGCTGTTGTCTAACCAATTTTTATTTGGATAAGTTTCAATATCTGCATTTGTGCCAACTAATGTATTAGACTGTACTTTTACATTTTGTGGAACTATTTTTCCTTCTACTACACTATAAGATGCTGGTAAATCAAAGTCAGTAACTACTGTTTGTGTATTGTCAAGTCCTTCGTATGCACTTAGATATTCACGTATTTTTGTTCCAAAAGGTTTAACTTCTTTAATATATGCTTCATAGCTAGGAAGACTATCATTATTAAATGTAATATCTTTTCTTAAACTTCCAACATTATGTTTTGCTTTTATAAAGCTAGTTTTAAATGCCCAGTCAATATAAGTCTGCTCACTAAATGCATAACGTAAACTAGCAAAGAATAATTCATTAAATTTAACTTGTAGATCATTAATGAATAAATTATCCTTAATAGTGTTTAATATTATTCTTAATTCAGTACGTGGTTCACTGTCAAAGATTTTAGTATCAAAACTAATAGTATCAAATCCGGTAAATGCTGCTTCTGAATCATATAACGTTTCGTTAAATTTAATTGTACCATTTTGTCTACCAATTGTTTTGTAGTTGATTGTATAATCTTCAGTATCTTGGCTGTCTATTTTTTCAAGAAGTAACCAACCACCTGATCCAATATTACTGATTTTTACTACATTACTAATACCAGCGTCTAACTGTGTAAGTTCGTAAGCATTGTCAATCAAATAATCTATGTCAGTAACTTCACTATATCCTGTTGCATACCAGTCTTTGTAGTCCCAAAATAGTTTTGTGTCATACGCTTGGCTTTTTACTCTATTCCAAGTTCTAGCAACTGTGTCTCTTTCGTATAATGCCCATTTACCTAAAATTGTGTTGTCGCTGGACACTAGTACAGTAAACGGTCTAACAGTTAATATAACATTATCAGAATAATTTTCGCCGCTTTCTAAAATAGTTACACTAGACACTTTTCCAAGTGCGTCAATTGTTGTTTGTAATACTGCACCAGAACCTAAACCTGTTACAGTAACTAGCGGAGCATTTCTATATCCTCTACCTGGGTCAGTAATTAATACGTTTGTAATTTTACCATTAACAACCACTGGTGTAAGAACAGCCTGTGATGCTTTAGCAACTCCAACAAATCCTAGATCATCTAACGTGTCAATTTTTACATCATATAAATTTGAAACTACTGTTGGTTCAGGATCATTCTTATTCAAAGAAGTAATAATTTTATCATCAACAATTAAGTTTTCTGATAGCACTAAGTTTGTACGTTCGATAAACTGTTTTAAAGCTTCGTATCTATTTTTAAACCAGCTTTGTCTTGGCTTGTTCAATGCGCCATATTTTTGTTTAGGACTTAGATATGGATCTGGAACAATTCTGTCTTGTTCATCGTATCCACTTAAACTATCAAACCATTTACGTACAATATCGTTGTTAGGTTGACTTGTTTCTAATCCTTCACTAATAATTTGATACTGGTTATGTATATTCTGTGTTTGGTTAGGTATTGTCCAGTACTGTGTACTAAGTGCAACCTCAGTGCCTTTAATATATTTTTCAGCATTGTAAAGTACAAATTGTGACGGACTTATAAGTGCAGCAAACGTATATCCTTTAGCAATAGGATCTTGTATATAATCTGCAATATCAAAAATACTAGTATTTCTAAATTCTACATCCGGAACAGTCTTTTTATTCTTTACCCAGAAATAATAATTTGTTTTAAATATTTTTGCAACACCGTCGTATATTTTACGTGTACTATATGTGGCATCGCCATATAAACTTGTTCCGCTAAATCCTTTTGCAAATCCATTTTCAGTATCAGCCTGAGCGTCCCATTCACTTGGAATTACTGGTGATTGTACCCATTCATATACATCGATTATATTTCCTTGGAATATTTTACTCCAGTTCTGTGTGCTAAAAACGACATCGCCTTGATATGGGTTAAAGAATTTTGCATTTGTTAAATCCCACCATACTTCGCCTACATGTTTTTCGCCCCAACTGTTTGTAGGATCAATTACTTGACCTGTAGAAGATAAATCGTATAGTGCAGGGTCATAATAAGTTTTATATGTTAAATCTTGTTCAGCAATGCCTGCAACTTTACCTTGAATTGGATCAATATAATCTATATAAGTTAAAAGTTCATTGTCCTTTGTATTATACAAGAACATTTTTTTAATTTTGTTTAGGTCAACTGTTGGCTTGTCAGATCTATAAATTTGCCAAATGTTTTCATTTCTATTATTTTTAAAATCAATTACGTTGCCAAGTCTTGTGCCGTCAACTCTATTAGGCAATCCAACATAAAAATGATTGTTTCTAGCAAGTATATTATTACCAAAATAATTAATGTTTGGATCTAATAATTCTGTACTAGGTATTTGAATAGTTTGTGCAAAGATTAAATCTTGTTTAACTTTTTCATAAACATAAACTACTCCAGCATTATCATTAATTGTATTAAATGCTGTAAATCCTTGATCTAAAATAGTTTCTCCAGAGTCAAATATAGTTTTAGTTGCCATATCAGCATCTTTTGCAGAAACAAATAGTTGATCGCCGTCAAAGTCTAATCGCCATCCAAATTTTTCACCTTGTTCATTGTTTGGACTTTTTAGTGTTTGAGCAATTTCAAATACACCATTAACTTGTTTGTAGATATAAATTATACCTTGATCAGCTTTATAATTATCGTTATACGGCGCACTTATTGCTATTACTGTGCCGTCATTTGAAAGAGCTAGTGCATGTCCAAACCCTGATGTTATATCAGGAGCATCTATTTCTTGCGAACGTTCAAAGTGTCCATTGTTAGCTCTATATACAACAACTTTATTTGTACTATCGTTATACATTGCATTAGTAATTAAAACTTCGCCCGAGTTTGCTACATCAAATTCGCTTCCAAAATCTACTAGGCCGGCTTGGTCTAATACTGTATTGCCGTCACTTACACTTAGTCCTGTGCTGTTTGGAATATAACCTACATAGTCAACTAAATCATCTGTTGATGTCCAATCATTAGCATCAAATGCTCCTGGAGCAACGTTAGTTTTAGCAACATAAAGTACACCACCAACATATACAATGTCGTCTGTAAAATAATTTAAACTTTCGTCAAATGTGCCTTTAAACTTTTTATTCTTAGCATAATCCCAATTGTATGCTATATTATTTTCTGTACCTTTTTTAATAAAATAAATTTTACCAGGTAAACTTGTAGTACCGTTGCCTGCAGCGCCGATCATACCTCTATATAAATCATTATTTTTTGTAATTTTTATACTTGAACCTAATTTATAGTTAGTAGCCTTTTCAGGAACAGTGTAAGAACTAATTAAATCATATCGACCAAACGTTGTTTTACTATAGATAGCATAGATTCCCTCGTTAGTCAACCCACTAGCAGTACCTGTTATATCAGTTGGGATTTTATAAGTTTGTTCCCATTCATTATTAATTGCACTAGGCGCATTTGCAGGACGAGGAATACCATTAACATTATCTTGTTGATAGAACCAATATTCTGCATCAGTTATATAATCAATTCCTGTAGGAACACTAAGATTGGTTGCATTTTGGAATACTAACATTTTACCAATATTATCAGCTGGTAGTCCTAAACTTACAAATTGTATTTGTCCAATTATTCTATCTGCTTGATATGTTGGATTTGGATCGCCCGGTATTAATTTAAATTCAATTTCAGCATTTTGTCCGTAGTCGTCACCTTTTGACCACACACCTGTAACACTTTTTATAAAGATTGTTGCATTTAATCCGTCTCTTTGATAATATGTTACAACACCAGTTGCTCCAGTTGTTTTATCTTCTACACTTTGTCCAACTTTTGGTTCAAAAGGATTTCCAGATGCATCAAACTTTGTAAAGTCAAAATTAATGTATCCGTCCCATACATCATAAATCGTTTGCAATTTATTTGTAATTGTAGTTGTTAAATTTAATGCTGTAATATCTTTAATAATACCAGTTCCGTATTGAGGAAGTTGGTTAACATAAAAATTAATTGTATCACCTTGGTTAACTATATCAGTTACCGGCTTCGGAGCTCTAACTACATACAAGTCAGATAATATAGGACTGTTGTTGCCAAACGCTCCCGGTAATCCTTGACTACTTAATACTCGAATATAACTATTAAACGTATTTTGACTATCTAATACTGCACTATCAAAATCTAAAATATTATAATAATATCTATTTGACGATTCACTAGGCCTAATTACATCAGCAAATATAAGTCCTCTACCTTGATCTTTGTTAGTAGTTGCTGATGTTGGCGTATAAGACGGAGCAGTTATGTATAAAAATCCGCCTAGTTCAGTACTAGTATCTACGCTGTCAGTTGGTCCTTGCTTTTCGTATTGTCCAATAAAGTCACCATCATTTCTAAATAAACTATCTAAAGAATTAAATGAACCGTTTACATCTTTTAAGTATATAACTAATTCAGCACCTTCATTGTACACATAGTCAACAGTACCTGATCCTGTTTCTGTTTGTACAATGTCGTTAAGTTCAACTAAGTTAGTTGATGAATTAACATACAAAATTACATCAATTTTCTTTTGTACAACATGTCCGGCATCTAAGTAGGCTTCTGTAATACTAGGAAAACTGCCAGCAAATGGTGCTTGCTGTGCTAGTGCAGCTAAACTTTGATTAGAATATGTTATTGAATTCCATGCTAGTTTAACAGTGTCATTTAGTCCAATGCCTCTGTATATGTCTAAAGGAGCTCTAATAAGAATGTGATCAGTTACTACATTTTGGAATGCATATTGGTTAGTCACTGTATCAATTGCATAGTTACCTGTTAGTAACATTGGAATATCTACAGTGTTTAAATTTTCAACGTTAAGTTGATCAATTACATCTGTTACAGAATCAAAACTGTTGTATACTACATTTGCTACTTGAGGTTGTATATCTACCACCGAACGCCAAAGCTGTTGGTTAGAAGAAACTATTGATCCTTTTGGATACGGATCGGTTGCTACAAAACTACCTTCGTATTTTGTTTTTACATTTGATGCATCAGGAGAACCTACTATAATAAAATCTCCATCTGGTGAAATATCAAGTCCTGCTCCAAAGCGTTCTAAATCGTTACCGTATTTTACTGGTTCTATTACTTGTGATTGAACAAAGTTTATACTATCAGATGCTCTAGTATAGATATAAACTTTCCCGTCATTTTCATCTGGAGCACCTACAACTAATGTAGTATTACGACTGTCAACTGCCATTGAAGTAGCATATGATAAGTCTACAGCTGATGAATCTTTTTGCACTTTTAGTTGTTCAGTAAAATTATTTGTATTTTTGATTACTGACCAATTTCCGTTAAAATTATCAATCCAATGTAGATCGCCTTCATCTAAGTTTTTCTGTAATACAGTATTAGCATCCGGAATTGATGCACTTCTTACTGAAAGGAATTTAGTAATATTTCCTTTGCACTCTGCAATTTCTTGAACAGCAGACGAAGTTACTAATGTAATTACATTCTTATCTACTTTTGATACTATATAAAATTTATCTAAAGTAGTATTTCCAACATTTGACATTCCAATAACATCGTCTACAATAATATCTGTAACGTTTGTTGTTAATGTAATATTAAATTCAGTGCTACCTGCTTCAATGCTTTCAACAATATAATCAGTGTCAACGTGTTTGTATACATTCCAATTAAGATTGTCATTGCCTACCCAAACATACTGGCCTCTTTTAATATCTGATATATTATAATCTGCAAGATTTCTATATGTTGTTGCAATACCTCTAACATCTGCTTGATTAACATATCCTGCATCTTTGATATAACTTTTGTTTACGTTTAGTGCAGGGAATGGCTGATGGTTATAATTTTTTGTTTTCTGATATACTTCATATGGTAATATTCTATAAACTAAATCTGTTTCATTGCCAGTAGTGCTATTAACTAATTCAATAGGCTGAGGGCTAAGTCTAAATTTACTTTCATCTAATAGTAATTCAAATTCTTCAAACCCTTCAGCAGCGCCATACTGACCATCTTTAATAGCCCACTCTTCATAAAATTCTAAACTATCTTTGTCAGCACTACTTAATACATCAAACAATTTAGTAAGTGCATTTTTAGTACCTTTGTCTTGTAACATTCCTTGATAGAATTTATATTGACTTACATCATCATTAACAATGTTTTCTAAATACTGTCGTTTTTGGTAACCAATTAAATGCTGTGCTACTTTTTGTTGTTCTGTATCAAAGTTGTCACTATCTAAGTCATAAAAATCACTAAACTGATTTACTTTATAATCAAAGTTAGTATATAATCCAGCTTTAGGCTTATCATCTAAACGATGCCAATCTTGTGCATCAAAGTTTTCTTTACCTGAAAGTTTTTTAATTGCACTATAATAAAATTCTTTATACTTTACAATATCTCCGACTGCATAATCTGTCCACTGTTGCCAGTTTGTTACAGTTGCATCGTCATAGACAAACCCAGGTATATTTAAACTACCGTCCCAATCCTGTGTTATATATCCAAGTACCTTTATTCGTTCTTGTCTATATCCTGGTTGAGTATCGTATATTATGTCTCCAAATACTGTTTTGTTATCTATCAGTAATACATGTTCTTTTTGTATTAAGGGAAGTTTAATTGCAAAAATACCTTCAGCAGTATTTTTTGGAGTTAAAATAAATTCGTTAGGCGAACGCCCTACACTACTAAATTCTTCTACTAAAGGAGTTCCGTCTGATTGTAATAACGTATAACCGTATTCGCCGCCAAATACATTAGCAACCATATTATATTGGCTTACAAATTTAATCTGTTTACTTGCCGGACTTAGTGTAATTACACTACCTTCACCCCATTTTTGTGTAGTCCAGAATAAAAACTCATTTACACTATGGCGCCAATCAGTTAATATCTTTTCTTCACCTTCGTAATAATCAAATACAAAGCCTTGATCTTTTAAGTATTCTCCGTACCCTAATAAAAAGTCAACTACGTCTTGTATTTTTGCAAATATTTTTCCATAGTCAGCAGTTAGAACAATATTTTTATTAAATTGCTTTCGAACAAATGCATCACGGCCACCTATAAGAGGTAAACTTGCAAGTTTAGCAAACTTAGTATTATCAAAAGAACCTGTACTTGTATGTGCTTCTTTTACTCTATAGTAAGATCCTTGATATTCAACGTTTGCTCCGGCTACATAATTTTTATTAGAGTCCCATATTAAAAATGATTCACTTATTCCGCCTATATTAATACTTGGGTCTCGTTGTGTACTAACAGTTTGGTAATATGTAAACGATGATGCTTGGGTATCGTAACCTTTTACAACATAACCATCACTACGTCTTTCTATAATTACACCACTATAACTAACAATTTTAGTAGGTGAACTTGTGTTTAAAAATATTTTATAATTTTCAAAAGGAACAAATACATTACCTTGATTAGTTGGTGTTCTACTATCAAGAATTAACTTAAATTTTTCTTTATCAGTAAATCCTGAAAGTTTATACCCAAGCTGATTATTAATAGTAGTAATATTTTCTTTATACTCTTTATACAAATCTAATACACTTGTACTCATATAGTTAGATATGTAATTTACTATACCACTTGTATATACTTGTGTTGTATCTTCAGATGTATTTGGAAATACAATATCTTTAAGTTGAAAACGTTTTTGAGTTGGTTTATAAACAATTTCATTGGCAATATTTTTTACTTGATTTATTCTATCAAATCCTGTAGCAAACAACTGTGCTGGTTTATTAATTGCAAATGCTTTTACTATACTAAAAGGATATTGTGAACTTGAACGCCAGGCACTTTCTACAGGCGATCCGTCACCAAATATAAAACTTTGATCAATAAATGTTGGATCAAAGAATTTAACATATCCTGCATCTAATGGTGATAAAAGATTACCATTACTGTCAGCAGGTATATGTCCTGTAAGACCAGGTCGCTTATAATTGTTTAAAACTTTAAATTTTTTGTTTGGTTCTCTTACAACTCCGTCTTCAAGATCTTGCCATAGTAGCGTATTCTCTTTTGTGTAAGGAGCTGGTCCGTATTGTGTTTCCCACCAAGTAGGTTTAACACTAAAGCCTAGCATTTCCCAAGGATGAGTATGTGGACGATCAGTATCAAATGCTTGTTTATATACTTCTCTCCAAAAACCTGGAAGTAATACATCTTGTTTATTTTGACTACCAGTATAATTAAATGTAAATCTATTAGTTCTTTCAAAGAAATTATGTAGTGTATAATCTTGATCAATAAACTTTGACCATGATATAAAATCGCCTAGTATAGTTTTATCAATGAAACTTTTAGTAACTCCGGTATTTCTAAAATCGCCGCCAACTAATGAATGTATATCAAACAATGTAGAATCATATGATACTTTAATGTTATTATAAATTCTTCTTTCTAATTCTAAAAGTATGTCATCTCTATAATCATTAAACGCAATTATTTTACTGCCATCGTGTCCTTGAATAACTTGTTGAGATTCTAAATATGTGTTGTCAGTATATTTTACAGGTTCGTATGCAGGATATAATCCTAATTTAGTTGGTGTTGGAGGAACATATGATCCATTAGTAGTTTCATATTCGTAAATATCAACAACATCATCTTGTTGTTTTGTAGCAGTAATTAACGCATACCCTTCTGAGTTAAACGTATAATCTTTGTTGTGTACTAACTGTACACCGTTAATATAAATTTGTACTGCTTTTCTTGATGCACTTGTTAGCGAAAACATACTTGACAAAGGAAAATATAAATCATCAACATCATCTATAATTCTAGTTGTCTTTTTTGTTGCACCAATTGGAACCATATCACTAAAGAAAAACGGTTGTGATTTAGTTTTATCTTTGTTTATATCTTGTAAGATTTTATCCACATGATCTTTTATTGCACCTTGAAAACCTAAGTCTTCGGCTTTTTGTAAAAATAATCTTTTAAATACTGAATATTCTTTACTTGCATATTCTATACTTTTTACAATATTACTATTGTTATCTGTTGAATGATACAATGGTAAATTTAGTGGTACACTGTGTTGTAAAAATCTACGACCCAGGGCAGTAACA
>Ga0228674_1000823_pt1 | contig 20020 bp, 16 predicted proteins | sample 1D_rmetaG_FD_189054 | JGI IMG/M metagenome (GOLD analysis project Ga0228674, IMG submission 189054) | Seawater microbial communities from Monterey Bay, California, United States - 1D_r | ecosystem: Environmental > Aquatic > Marine > Coastal | place: USA: California | collected 2016-09-26
TACGCTGGGGACATTTTCAGTAAACGCCCAAGAACCCGAAGCAGAGGCTTCGATTAACGGAGGCGATTTGTTTAAATCGAAATGTGCGACTTGTCACCATCCTTTTAAGGATGGTACAGGACCGAAATTATACGATGTCCGAACGGCATGGTCTGAGGGAGGTGCTGGTGCTGAAGCTATTTACCAGTGGGTGAATAATTGGCAGACTGCTGCTGCAAGTGACCCTTATGCTGCGGGAGTAGCTCAGAAGAAGGCGACGGCAATGACTAAGTTTCCAGATCTCACAAAACCACAGATCGTCGCGATCTTAGACTGGGTTGATTCTCAAGAGGAGAAAGTTGCTGGTGCTGCCGGTGGTGCAGCCGGTGGTGCAGAAGGAGTTGAAGGCGAAGAGGAAGATGGTTTTTCATGGATATGGATTATTCTAGGTGTCCTCTTTGTGATTGTGATCTTAGCTGTAAGCGGTGTTCGTCGTCAGTTGAAAGCGGCATCAGGAGAAGCAGGTTCAGATACATTATCATATGGAGAAGAATTTAAGGCATGGGCTTGGGGGAATCTTAGATATGTGCTTATTGGGTCTGTAGTTATCTTTATTACACTGATAGTTGTTTTGTTTCAAGGGTTATATTCAATCGGTGTAGTTGAAGGATATCAGCCTTCACAGCCTATTGACTTCCCTCACTCAACTCACGCAGGGATGAGTGGTATCGACTGTAAGTATTGTCACAATTCAGTTACGGAATCGCGTTCTGCGGGACTTCCAACGGTAAATGTTTGTATGAACTGTCATAAGCAGGTAGCTGGGAATGATGACGAGCAAATGGAGAAAATCGCTAAGATTTACGCTGCGGCCGGTTGGGATGCTGATGCACAGCAATACACTGGTAAAACAACTCCAATCGTTTGGAATAAAGTTCATGTTCTTCCAGATCACGTTTATTTTAATCACTCACAACACGTTGAGGTTGGTGGAGTTGATTGTAAACAATGTCATGGTGATATGACAAAACAACAATCTACTGCAATGGTTCAGCCTGTAGTTGAGTTAAATAAAATTGAAGGAAACGTTCAGTTGACACGACCTACGTTAACAATGGGTTGGTGTCTTGAGTGTCACGCTGAGAAAGAAATCTCTACTGGATCCATTGATAATGCAGGTGGAGATTACTACCAAGAAATTCACCGTCGATTATTGTACGGAGATAAGAAACTATATAGTGATTACCTTGAAGATGGTAAAGTGACAGTGATGGAACTTGGCGGATGGGAATGCGCAAAGTGTCACTATTAATAAAGATTGACGAATTCGACTCATAGATATGGCAATGAATAGAAAATATTGGAAAGGAATAGATGAGCTATCGGAATCACCGAAGTTTATCGAGTCCGGAGAGCAAGAGTTTTCATCTGAAACTTCTGTAGAAGAGTTTTTAGGTGATGACAACTTGAATGAATCTTCTACTGGACGTCGTGATTTTCTTAAATTCTTAGGTTTTAGTGTCGCAGCAGCTACTCTTGCAGCGTGTGAAGCTCCTGTTACAAAGGCAATTCCTTACGTTAACAAGCCAGAGAATGTTACACCTGGTATGCCAACATGGTACGCGTCGACGTATTATGACGGTAACTCCTATGCGAGTATATTGGTGAAAACGCGTGAAGGACGACCAATTTATATCAAAGGGAACAAAGATTATGGGATATCGAATGGAGCCACAAATGCTCAGATCATTGCATCTGTCCTTGGCTTATACGATAGTGCTCGTCTTACTCGTCCCCAATGGCATAGTAAAGATGGTTGGAATGGGATTAAATTCTCAGAGGCCGATAAAATGATTAAAAAAGCGCTTAAGTCTTCTAAGAAGATTACGCTTGTATCAAATACAATCATTAGCCCGTCTATGATGAAGGCTATTAAATTGTTCTCACTTGCTAATGGTGGAACTATTGATGAAGAAACGGGGGCAGTATCTAATGCTGGATTCGAACATATTCAATACGATGCTGTGTCATACGCTGGTATGCGTGCTGCAAACAAAGCATCATTTGGCTTGACTATTCGAGAAGATGATTCTCAAGGGATCATCCCTAACTATGATTTCACAAAAGCTAAGACGATCGTATCAGTCGGTGCGGATTTCTTGAATTCATGGCTTCTTCCTACTCAGTTTAGTTCTCAATACGCTGAGGGACGAAATCCTGATGGAGATTGGATGTCTAAGCATTTCCAGTTCGAGACTGTAATGTCTGTTACTGGTTCTAACGCGGATACACGTGGCATGATTAAGCCGTCTGAAGAGGCTGCTGTTCTAGCTTCAATATTAAAAGGGTTAGGTGGATCAACTGACGTTTCGACTGCCCTTACTAGCGATGAAACTAAAAAGCATGTTAAGTCTGCGGTTGCTGCACTTAAAGCTTCGAAGAAAGCATCAATTGTAATTAGCGGTTCAAATAACACTGCGGTTCAGATGTTGACTAATAAGATTAACAGTCTTCTAGGAGCATACACAACAACGATTAATGTAAATGACCCTATTAATTTGTTCAAATCGGAAGATTCGAAAATGGACAAGTTTGTTACTAGCGTAATAAAAGGGAAAGGTCCAGATGCAGTTGTCTTCTTGGGAACTAACCCAGTTTATACATTGCCAAATGGAGCTGAGTTTGGGAAGAAACTTTCTAGTATAAAGCATAAGATATCATTATCGTCGCATGCTGATGAGACAGCAAACTTATGTGATGCTATCGTTCCTGATCATCATGCGCTTGAGTCTTGGATGGATTTCAATCCAACGGCTAGCCATTACGCTATTGCACAACCATCTATTCGTCCATTAGGAAATACGGCTTCGGCACTTGAAACTTTCTTAGTATGGGCTGGAGAAGCTTCGCGTGGTGGAAAAGATTCTAAAGTAGCATATGACTTTATCCAGAAACTTTGGATTCAGTCAGGATATGATATGATGCCGGAAGCTCAAAAAGCTTATTCTTCGGCAAAGGAGTATTGGAAAGTAAAAGTTCACGATAGTATTGGAAACATGCCTATTGAGCCTGCAACAAATCCTGATTTTACAGGTTCGATTAGTAGCTTGGCTGGTAAAACTCCAAAGAAAGGGAAAGGAACTGAAGTTGTTCTTTACCAAAAAGCCGGAATGGGAATTGGTACACAAGCGAACAACCCTTGGTTGCAAGAGCTTCCAGATCCAATGACAAAAGTAACGTGGGATAACTACATTACTATGAACCCAACTGAAATGAATGGTACGTATGCTACTACCTTCGATCAAGAAAGTGGATTAACGCTTGCGTCGCTCAAAGTTGGTAAATCTGAAGTGACACTTCCTGTTTACCCGCTTCCTGGTCAGATGCCAGGAACTGTTGGTGTAGCATTAGGATACGGACGTGGTGCGAACGGAGAGAATATCGGTAGCGCTGCATTCCAGACGAAAGAGTACGGTGGACACGTCACTGATGAGAATGGTGTACCTAAACCAATTGGTGCAAATGCTTTCGCATTTACTAGTATGGAAAATGGTACTATGTCTTATTCTGCTTCGGGAATTGTTACCTCTAAAAATGAATCTTACCTAATTGCTGCTACGCAAATTCACTCAACGGTGATGGCGCGTCATTCAGTAGTTCGAGAAACAACATTAGGAATATATAAATCACAAGGGAAAGAGGCGTACAACCCTGCACACATGCTTACAAAGCTAGATGAGCACGGTCACCACGTTGAAGCTCCCGTAAGTGAGTTTGATTTATGGGATGCACATCCTGTTGAACACATCGGGCACCGTTGGGGAATGTCAATTGACCTTTCTTCATGTATCGGCTGTAGCGCTTGTTTGATTGCTTGTCAGTCAGAGAATAACGTACCTGTCGTTGGTAAAGATGAGATCAGAAGAGGACGTGAAATGCACTGGCTACGAATTGACCGATACTTTGCATCGGATGAGGAGGCCGCTGTAGGTTCTAGAAAAGATAAAGAAACATTTGATTTTGCTAAGGCGGAGATTGCTTCTGAGAATCCTCAGGTGGTTCATATGCCAATGATGTGTCACCACTGTAACCATGCTCCATGTGAGACGGTTTGTCCAGTGTCGGCAACTACTCATAGTAATGAGGGCTTGAATCAAATGACGTACAACAGATGTATTGGTACACGCTACTGTGGTAACAACTGTCCTTACAAAGTGCGTCGATTTAACTGGTATAACTACCCATCTTACAAGAAATTTACGGAAGTGAATCCATCTCAAGATGACTTAGGAAGAATGGTATTGAATCCGGATGTTACAGTACGTACACGTGGTGTAATGGAGAAATGCTCTTTCTGTGTTCAACGTATTCAGGCAGGTAAGCTTGATGCAAAAATAGAAGGTCGTCCAGTGATTGATGGTGATTACGTAACGGCTTGTGCTGATGCATGTCCAACCAATGCGATTACTACAGGTGATTGGAATGACACTGATTCCTTAATTAGAAAAGTGTCAGGTAGTGATAGAGCTTATCAAGCACTTGAAGAAGTTGGTGTCAAGCCAAATGTGTGGTATCAAGTGAATGTTAGAAACGAAAAGAATAATGCTTTGAGCAAGTTGCAAAAAGCAGATGAACACCATGAAGAATCTCATGAAGAAGAGCATGGTGCTCAAGCAGAACACGGTCATCATTAAGAAACAGTAATAAAACCAAATTGTAATGCATAAGGAAGCAGCAATTAGAGAGCCCCTCATACTAGGTCACAAGACCTACCATGACATCACTGAAGATGTATGTCGTCCAATTGAGGATAAAGCGCCAAAAACTTGGTACATTCTATTCGGGATCGCATTAGTCATCGGCTTATACGGTGTCGGATGTATTCTTTACCTATTGGGTACTGGAGTAGGTGTCTGGGGTCTAAACAAAACCATTGGATGGGCTTGGGATATCACGAACTTCGTTTGGTGGGTAGGTATTGGTCACGCAGGGACATTGATCTCGGCGGTACTACTATTGTTCCGTCAAAAATGGCGTATGGCAATTAACCGATCTGCTGAGGCGATGACAATCTTCGCCGTTTTTATGGCAGGTTTGTTTCCGCTAATTCACATGGGCCGTTTATGGTTGGGATATTGGGTACTTCCAATTCCAAACCAGTTCGGATCTCTTTGGGTTAACTTTAACTCACCACTACTTTGGGATGTATTTGCCATTTCGACTTATTTATCAGTTTCATTAGTATTCTGGTATATTGGCCTTATTCCTGATTTTGCAACTATTCGTGATCGTGCTAAGAAGCCAGTAGCGAAGAAAATGTACTCCATTCTTTCCTTCGGATGGTCAGGTAGAGCAAAGCACTGGAATCGATTTGAACTTGTGTCTCTGGTTCTAGCAGGATTAGCAACACCACTTGTATTCTCTGTACATTCTATTGTATCTTTTGATTTTGCCACATCGGTTATTCCAGGTTGGCACACGACTATCTTCCCACCTTACTTCGTAGCAGGAGCTGTATTCTCAGGTTTTGCCATGGTACAGACGCTTATGCTGATTATGCGTAAAGCGATGGGGCTCGAAGCATACATTCATAAGAAGCACGTGGAGTACATGAACATTGTAATCATGGTAACGGGTTCTATTGTTGGTACAGCTTATATTACGGAGTTATTTATTTCTTGGTACTCGGGTGTTGAGTATGAAGCATATGCATTTATCAATAGAGCAACTGGACCATACTGGTGGGCATATTTTGCCATGATGACTTGTAACGTTGTTTCTCCACAGTTAATGTGGTTCAAAAAATTGAGAAGAAGTTTGCTCTTTACATTCATTATTTCGATTGTAGTAAACATCGGTATGTGGTTCGAGCGTTATGTAATTATCGTTACTTCACTCCACCGTGATTACTTACCTTCTTCGTGGAGTATGCATTTTCCAACGCACATAGATATAGGTGTTTATGTTGGAACGATTGGATTATTCTTTGTGTTCTTCTTATTGTTTGCTCGATTCTTCCCAGTATTGGCATTGAATGAGGTGAAATCTATCTTGAAATCGTCAGGTGAATCATATAAGAATGCACCGGATGCTCATCACGATGAGCCTACTCCAACACCAGTTGTTGAGGCTGCCGCTCCAGTAGTTGAGGAAAAGGTAGAAGAGAAAGTTATTGAGGCTGTTAAGAAAGGGACGAAGAAAAAGCTTTCTGATGAGGAAATTCAAAGTAAAACATATGAATTGATTGCGAAAATCGGAGATGCTGGATCAGCATTAGATGATTTGAAAGTAATTTCAGGAGTTGGACCTGTTCTCGAAAAGAAATTGAATAGTATCGGAATTTGCAGCTATGATCAAGTTAGTAAGATTTCAAAAGAAGAATATGATCTTTTGGATCAATTGACAGGATCATTCCCAGGAAGAGCGGAACGCGATGATTGGGCAGGGCAAGCAAAGGAATTAATGAACAAACCTAAATCATAAGTCATGGCAGATAAAGTAATATATGCGATGTATGATGACGACGATGTGCTAAAAGATGGCGCAAAGATGTTGGTATCGAAAGGAGTTAAAGTGACAGATGTGTATTCTCCATTTCCAATTCATGGAATTGATCCAATTATTGGAATCAAGAATACACGATTGGGGATTATGTCCTTCGTATATGGTTTGATTGGATTGACATTGGCGACTTATGGAATGTGGTTTTTCATGATTGATGATTGGCCTATGAACATTGGTGGTAAACCAAGTTTTAGCTACAAGGAAAATTTCCTTTCATTTATGCCAATTACATTTGAGTTTACAGTTTTGTGTGCTGCACACGGTATGGCAATTACTTATTTAATCGTGAATAAGACTTTACCAGGTATGCCAGCACAGAATCCTGATCCGAGAACAACTGATGATAAATTCGTAATGGAGTTCAGAATGTCTGACAACACTTCAATGACTGAATCAGAATTGGTTGACCTTCTCAAGAAGACAGGAATGACTGAATTGGATCAAAAAGATATTTAATTAGATATAGTCAATAGAAATAATTAGACTTTGAAGATGAAAATGAGAATCAAATTGGTGGGAGGATTGATGTTAGCGACTGTTTCAGTTATGTTGCTTGGATCATGTGTTTCCGATAAAGACAGCTCGGGTTTAGAGTACATGCCAGACATGTATCGTTCGCCAGCGATTGAACCGTATGTTGATTATGGTGAAGTAAGAAATCAGCAAAATGAAGACATGAAAATGACGCAGTCTGCCATGACACCACCTCATGGGACCGTTCCATACTTTGGAACAGACGCTGAAGAGGTTGCACTTATGCTATCATGGAATATTGATCCATTTGATCAATTCAAAACGACTCATGGTTTGGTAGGTTATAACTTCTCAAAGGAGAATACATACGAAACTGAAGCGTTATTAATGACGGTTAATCCATTGAAGCTTACAGCTGAGAATTCTGAAGAATTATTCGCGAATGGTAAGAAGATTTACACAGCAAACTGTGCACACTGTCATGGTGCGAAGGGTGATGGTAATGGTCCGATGATGGAGACTGGTGTTTATGTGGGTGTTCCTAATTACGCTGATAAGATTCAATTGAGCGATGGTCAGATTTTTTACTCTATCTATTACGGTAAAGGATCTATGGGATCTCATGCCTCTATCGTTAATAAGAAAGAAATATGGACACTAGTACATTACATTCGTCGATTCCAAGATTCGGCGTATGGAAGTGTTACTGACGGTGTTTTGAATAGCGATGATACAGCTGAGCCTGCTGAAGAGGAGGAGGTTGCCGGTGTTGATCCTGAAGAAGTAAATTAATCAAGTCAATTAAGAGTTAGAAAATGGAATTCAAAGTTGAAAATAAAGCAAAGGTACTTACACTCGGATTGATTATTGTAGGTGTGCTATTCTCATTGATTGGAATTATGATAAACTATAGCGATGACAATTTTGTCACTCGTTTCATGGGTAATACACTTGTGAATAGCTTCTTCTTTTTCTGTATTGGTCTTGGAGCATTATTCTTTCTTGCGCTGCAATATGCAACGGAGACAGGATGGTATGCAACAGTAAAAAGAGTAATTGAGGCATTGACAGGTTTCTTGCCAATAGGTGCAGTGCTACTTTTAGTTGTACTTCTTTCAATTACTTTCATGGATGGAGCTGGAGTTTATATCTGGATGGACCCTGAAATGACTGATCCATCAAGTCATCATTATGATGCAATTATTGATGGTAAGAGCGGATACTTAAACAAGACTTTCTTTATCATCAGGACAGTTGTTTATTTAGCTACTTACTATTTGTTTTACCGCGGATTTAAGTTGCGTTCTTTGGAAGAAGATCGGGTAGGGGGAACTGATATTCACTTTAAGAATTATAGAAGAGGCGCTCATTTCTTAGTGTTCTTCTCAGTATTCAGTTCTACTTCTAGTTGGGATTGGCTCATGTCAATTGATGTACACTGGTTCTCTACTTTATTCGGATGGTACGTATTTGCAGGGATGTGGTGTACTACGATGACAGTATTAGTAATGCTCGTGTTATATCTTAAGAAGAAAGGTTACTTACCTAAAGTAAACGATAGTCACGTTCATGATATTGGGAAGTGGACTTTTGCTACTTCATTCCTATGGTCTTATTTATTTTTCTCTCAGTTCATGCTGATCTGGTATGCAAATATAGGAGAGGAGGCTACTTACTACATTTTGAGAATTGAGGAATATCAAGGATTGTACTTTGGTATGTTCTTCGTAAACTTTGCCTTCCCAATGTTAATATTGATGTCACGTGATGCAAAACGTCATGCTGGAATTTTAACATTCGTTGGTTTGATCATTGTTATAGGTCACTGGCTTGATACCTACATAATGGTATCTGGGGGTTCATTAGGGCCAGCAGCAACAATAGGATTTTTGGAAATTGGAATGGCGGTGCTGTTCTTGGGTGTGTTTATACGGGTAATATTGAATAATCTAACCAAAGCGCCGCTCACACCAGTGAATCACCCATTCCTTGATGAAAGTATTCATCACGAGATATAAGTAACACAATTTTACTACTGATAGATAACAGATAAAGATGGTAACGAAATTGATAATATTATTAGTCATAGTCCTTGGAGTAATCGCTGCTGCGCAATTAATGCGCGTGTATGAATTGTCCTCTAAGCTACGTGAGCAAAAAGAACACGAAATCAGTAATCGTGATAACAGATGGAACGCGTCCATGATGCTTGTGTTTATGATCGTCCTTTTTGGAGGTTTCATTTGGTTGATGCTGACATACGGATGGGTTGGACGTGGTGAAGCTGCCTCCGTTCACGGTCATGAGTTGGATTGGTTGTTAAACCTGAACTTCGTAATTATCATTGCGGTATTCTTCTTGACGAACTTCTTATTATTCTGGTTCGCGTACAAATACGTAAAGAAACCGGGTGTTCCTGCCTTTTACTACCCTCACAACAACAAGTTGGAGATGGTTTGGACAGTTATCCCAGCGGTTGTGCTTGCGGTAATCATCATCTTCGGATTGAAGAGCTGGAATAACGTAACTAGTGAATCTGGTAAAGAAGCAGTTAATATCGAAGTTTTTGGATATCAATTTGCTTGGCAAGCTCGCTACGCTGGCGATGATAACCAACTAGGAAAGTTCGATTACAAGTTAACTCAAGATGAGAAAAACCCACTCGCTGTAATGACAGGTGAGTCAATTCAATTAGCAATTGATTCTATGGAAATGGGATTGGGTGGTATTGCTTGGTTAGAGGATAAGTTAAATGATAGAGATATCATGTTGACACCGGACGAGCGCGCAGCTTATGACAAAGATTTAAACGCGAAAGAAAAGTTGATCCGATTGCTTTATCAAATGAGACAATCACACGACGCTAAGCTGGACAAGTATGCGGCAGATGATTTCTTTGCTGATACATTAGTACTTTGCGTTGATCAAGAGTATGAATTTAGCTTTAGATCTAAAGATGTAATTCATTCAGCATACTTCCCGCACTTCAGATCACAAATGAATGTCGTTCCTGGAATGACAACTCGTTTGAAGTTTACTCCGGATAAAACAACTGTAGAGATGCGTAAATCTCGAGGTGTTGATGATTTCGAATACGTTCTTCTTTGTAATAAAATCTGTGGAGGATCTCATTACAAAATGAAGATGATGGTGAAGGTTCTCGAAAAGACTGAATACGATGCGTGGTTCAAGTCTAAATCTGAAGGTGTTCTTTCAGCAGGAGCAACTATGAAGGATCCAGCATGGGACATTGAACCAGCAACTTTTGATTACAAGTTCCATAAAACAGCTGCTGAACCGGTGGAAACCGTTGAAGGTGAAGAGTTAGATGGAGATGAAGAATTGGTTGAAGGAAAGGAACAAGAAGAAGCGGATCCAACTGATGGAAACGATCAGGCAGAAGGGCATGATGCTCCTGCCGTATAAGTTGAGTTAACAGAATTTTAGATAATAATTAAAATTAGGATAGAATGGCTGCAGTAGCAATCGACGGACACGGACACGATGATCACGGGCATCACGAAGAAAGTTTCGTATCCAAATATATCTTTAGTCAAGATCATAAAATGATCGGTAAGCAGTTCTTGATGACTGCTGTATTCATGGGGGTAGTGGCAATGATCTTGTCAATACTATTCCGTGTTCAATTGGCTTGGCCTGGTGAGAGTTCAGACTTTTTGTCTTTCTTCCTTGGTGAACAATGGGCGCCAGGTGGTGTTTTATCAGAAGACATGTACCTTGGTTTAGTTACGATTCATGGTACTATTATGGTATTCTTCCTGTTAACAGGTGGACTGTCTGGTACTTTCTCGAATCTACTGATTCCATTGCAAGTTGGAGCGCGTGATATGGCCTCTGGTTTCTTGAACATGCTTTCATATTGGTTCTTCTTTATCTCTGCACTGATCATGTTTGGTTCATTGTTTGTTGAAACGGGACCAGCAATGGCGGGTTGGACGATTTATCCACCCCTATCGGCATTACCTCAAGCAATTAGTGGTTCTGGTTTAGGAATGACATTATGGTTGTTCTCTATGGCTATCTTCATTGCGTCATCGTTACTTGGTTCATTGAACTATATTGTGACAATTCTTAACCTTAGAACCAACGGGATGTCAATGACTAGATTGCCACTTACTATTTGGGCATTCTTTATTACGGCTATTCTTGGTGTATTGTCTTTCCCAGTTTTATTATCAGCAGCGTTATTATTGTTGATGGATAGAATGGCAGGAACTTCATTCTTCTTATCTGATATAATTATTCAAGGAGAAATGCTCACCAACCACGGTGGTTCTCCATTGTTATACCAACATTTATTCTGGTTCCTTGGTCACCCTGAGGTTTATATTGTACTCTTACCAGCATTAGGATTATCCTCCGAGATTATTTCAACGAACTCGCGTAAACCAATATTTGGATATCGTGCAATGATTGGTTCGATGTTAGCGATTGGTTTCCTTTCATTTATTGTTTGGGCGCACCATATGTTCGTTACAGGTATGAATCCATTCTTAGGGAGTGTCTTTGTATTTACTACACTCTTGATTGCGATTCCATCTGCGGTGAAGGCGTTTAACTACATCACGACTCTTTGGAAAGGATCCATCGTATTTGCACCTGCAATGTTATTTGCGATTGGACTAGTTTCAACGTTTATTACAGGTGGTGTAACGGGTATTATTCTTGCCGATGCTGCATTGGATATCACTACACATGATACGTACTTTGTTGTGGCTCACTTCCATGTTGTAATGGGCCTATCCGCCGTCTTTGGTATGTATGCGGGTGTCTATCATTGGTTCCCAAAAATGTTTGGAAAAGTGATGAATTCAAAGCTTGGATATGCTCACTTCTGGATAACTATAGTTGGAGCATATGGAGTATTCTTCCCAATGCACTTCGTTGGACTTGCAGGTGCACCACGTAGATACTATGATTATTCTGTGTATTCAGAGTTTGATAAGGAATCATTAGCTATGCAGATGGATCTTAATGTCATCATTACTGTATTTGCAATAATGGCTGCCCTAGGTCAGTTCATATTCTTATTCAACTTCTTCTATAGTATATTCAGAGGACCAAAAGCACCTCAGAATCCATGGAAATCGAATACGCTTGAGTGGACTACTCCTGTAGAGCACGTGCATGGAAACTGGCCAGGTGAACTTCCTACTGTTCATAGATGGCCATATGATTACTCTAAGCCAGGAGCGGAAGAAGACTTTATTCCACAAAATGTTCCACTAGTCGAAGGCGAAGAAGAACATTAAGAAATATTCAATATCAAAGCCCCCTGATCGACTCGATCAGGGGGCTTTTTTGTATTTTTGAACAAGGCTGGTCTAGTTCAGTCATGATAATTAACATTACGTGGAAGAAGAATCGTTCGATTATAGAAGTGGGCAACCTGAAAAGGACTCTGATTACGACAAGGTTCTTCGCCCAAAACAACTGGAAGATTTCGCGGGTCAACCAAAAGTAGTAGCCAACCTAAGTATTTTTGTCGAGGCGGCTACGCTTAGAGACGAGCCTCTGGATCATGTTTTGTTGCATGGACCTCCTGGTTTAGGTAAGACGACATTGGCCAATATTATAGCAAATGAGCTTGGAGTAAGCTGTAAAATTACCAGTGGCCCTGTTCTTGACAAACCAGGAGACCTCGCTGGATTATTGACGAATCTCGATAGAGGTGATGTATTGTTTATTGACGAAATTCACCGACTTAGTCCGGTTATCGAAGAGTACCTATATTCTGCGATGGAAGATTATTCGATCGATATTATGATCGATAGTGGGCCAAATGCACGTACTGTGCAAATTGAATTGGAACCATTTACCTTAATCGGTGCAACTACTAGATCTGGTTTGTTAACTTCACCATTACGTGCACGTTTCGGAATTAATTCACGTCTTGAGTATTATGATGCAAAGACCCTAACATTGATTGTTGAACGATCGGCAGGGCTTTTGGAGATTGCCATAAAAGAAGATGCTGCTTATCAAATTGCTTCGAGAAGTAGAGGTACGCCAAGAATTGCAAATTCTTTATTGAGAAGGGTACGTGATTTTGCACAAATTAAAGGTGATGGTACAATTACTCTTGAAATCACAAATATTGCGTTAGAGGCGCTAAATGTTGATCAGAGCGGCCTTGATGAGATGGACAATAAGATCTTATTGACATTGATTGACAAATTTGGTGGTGGTCCGGTTGGGATTACAAATATCGCGACTGCCATTGGTGAGAATTCAGGTACTTTGGAAGAGGTCTACGAGCCTTTCTTGATTCAAGAGGGATTTCTGATTCGTACATCACGTGGCAGAAAAGCAACAGAGCGAGCTTATAAGCACTTGGGCAAAGACATTGGCTACTCGCAGGGAGGATTGTTTTAGACTAACAGCTACATCTATAAATTGAATTTCTCGGAAAGACATACAAAGCAGATTAAGTATAAGGCATTGGAATTGGGCTTTATGTATTGTGGTGTCTCAAAGGCGGACTTTCTTGATGAAGAAGCTCCTAGGTTGGAGAATTGGTTAAAGAACGATCGCCAAGGCAAAATGGACTATATGACAAATCATTTTGATAAACGGCTTGATCCAAGATTATTAGTGGATGATGCTAAATCAGTGGTTTCTTTGTTACTCAACTATTTCCCAGAACACACACAAGCCGATCCTGATGCCCCGAAACTTTCGAAATACGCTTACGGTCAGGATTATCATTTTATAATCAAGGACAAACTAAAGGAGTTATTTGCTTTTATTCATGAGGAAATTGGTGATGTCGGAGGCCGTATGTTTGTTGATTCAGCCCCTGTACTCGATAAAGCTTGGGCAAAGAAAAGCGGATTAGGTTGGATAGGAAAGAATTCAAATTTGATTCATCCTAAACATGGTTCCTTTTTCTTTATTGCAGAATTAATTCTCGACTTGGAATTAGAACCAGATGGTCCAATGAAAGACTATTGCGGAACGTGCACAGCATGTATTGATGAGTGTCCTACAGATGCCATTATTGAACCGTACATAGTGGATGGTTCGAAATGTATATCCTACTTGACAATAGAATTGAAAGACGAGCTGCTCCCAAATGAATTCAGGGGTAAAATGGATAATTGGATGTTTGGTTGCGACATTTGCCAGGATATATGTCCTTGGAACCGATTCTCAAAACCAAATAATATTCGCGAGTTTCAGCCTCATGAAAATCTTTTGCACATGTCAAAATCGGATTGGAATGAACTAACAGAAGAAGTCTTCCAAGAGCTTTTTCGAAAAAGTGCTGTTAAGCGAACAAAGTATAAAGGTCTCCAAAGAAATGTGAAATTTTTAACGAATTCTCAGTAGCATTCGTTATGAGTATTACCCCAATTTTGTAGTTTGTCTTTGAATTCAGACTGATTGTGAAATCAGTTCTTTCGACTTAATAAGTCTACATTCCCATGCTAGTTAGTTCTTTCATGGTCATCACTTTGTATCCTTCAGGTACTTTTGTACTGAATAATACAGATTCTTTATCCGATAAGGTTTTGCTGAATTCAGTAGCTGTAAAGCTCATGACTAATCCACTTTGATTAGTTGCAAACTCCAACGGAAAGCCTGGTACGTCAGCATTCATATTTCTTTGTCCTGTTCGGTTCACTTCGATTTCTTCCGTATACCAGTAAATAACTTCAACACCATCCTCATTTGTAAGGATTGCTTTTTTACATGAATATCCTAGTATATTTTTCGTGTCATTTGTTAATTCGATGTTCACTTCAGGTGTTTCAGCTTCGTCTTGAGATGCCTCTAATTCCTTAGTAGTAGTTGGAATTGCGATGTCACCCATCATTCCGCCCATGAGCATTAGGATTTTGTCTGAATTTCCATCTGCAACAACAGTCATTGACATCATGGAACCCATATTAAATTCTGTTCGGGCCTTTTCACCAGAGAACACCATTGACATCTCTGATCCTTGCATCATAGAGGTAGCCATTGCCATTGATTCATCTGTAGAGCTCGCCTCAATAGAATATTTTACTTCACCAGTAGTTAACTGCGCGTTTGAAATTCCTATTGCGAAAACAGCAAGAATTGTAGATAAGATTAATTTTTTCATTTGTTATTTTTTGTTTGTGAAATCAGTACAAATTTTGAACCAAATTTCTTACTTGATTCATAAGCCATAAATTAAGGGAGCTCTAGGTTAGAGTTACCCAGTAATTGCCCTATAGATGTCGTTCCCATTTGCATAAAGAAGTAAAGCAATTAGGATGAAGAATCCGATCATTTGAGCTACCTCTAAAACTTTTTGCGGGGCCTCTTTACCGGTGATCATTTCATACAACAAGAATACCACATGACCTCCATCTAGTGCCGGTATCGGCAGAACGTTCATGAATGCTAGAATAATTGAAATTAAAGCAGTGTTCAACCAAAATACTTGCCAGTTCCAAGTACCAGGAAACAAACTACCAATCGCACCAAATCCACCAATTGAACTCGCACCTTTCTTAGTAAATAAGAACTTTAATTGACCAACATAGTCACCCAAAGTTTGCATTCCCATTGAGAAACCGCGTCCAATACTTTCACCGAAACTATACGTAATGTCACGTTTGTGCTTATTATCCTCAGATTCCACAGTGATCATTCCAAAACCAAGAGTTCCTTGCTTGTTTACGCGGGCTGTGATGTCCACGATAGAAGAGTCGCGCATAACGGTCATTTGGATCTTCTTGCCTTTGTTATTGTAACATGCCGTTAAAATTTCATCGAAATAGGTAATTGGCGTCCCATCAATCGAATGAACGATATCACCCTTCTTTATTCCTGCGGATAGTGCTGGAGCACTATATAAGAATGTTTTCATTTTCTTCGATGGTAGATCGATGGATAATGTATCAGTTCCTTGACGTACCTTTAATTTAACTGTCTTTTTTGATGTGAAGTTATCAGCCTTAAAGTCATGAATTTCATTTACATCTTGTCCGTTGATAGCTAACACTTCGCTTTGAGCAGGAATCTTGTTGTCAGATCCACTTGAAGAATAGTGAAAGTCTGAAGCAAGAGTTGTATAGTTAACCTCAGTTGATTTGTAACGAAGACCAAAGGCAGACATCGCTCCATTCTTGAAGATGTCATATTCTACCCCATCATTAAGTTTGATAACTTCAGTGCTTCCATCAGCATGTTTTACAGTTAGATCGTATTGATCTCGAATAAGGATTCCTGCATTAATATCTGACGGGCGAACAACTGGTTCACCATTCATTTTAAGCACATTATCACCTGATTCAAAGCCGTACTTCTGCATGTATGGATGCACCGCTAGTCCATTTTCTAAGTCTTTTGTGTGAAGTTCAGTTTCACCCCATGCAAAGACAACAAAAATATAAATGACAATTCCAACGATGATGTTAACAGTAACCCCACCAAGCATTATGATGAGTCTCTGCCAAGCGGGTTTTGATCTAAATTCCCAAGGTTGAGCCGGTTTAGCTAATTGCTCCTTGTCCATCGACTCATCGACCATTCCAGAGATCTTTACATAGCCTCCAAGTGGGATCCATCCAATTCCCCATTCGGTTTCTCCAATTTTCTTTTTTACAACCGAAAACCATGGGTTGAAGAAAAGGTAAAACTTTTCAACGCGCGTTTTGAAAATACGAGCAGGAATGAAGTGTCCTAATTCATGTAAAAAAACGAGAATGGAAAGTGCTAGTAATAGTTGTGCAGCTTTGATCCAAAATTCCATAGGTTCTGTGATTTAAAGAATGCAAATATACGATTTAAGCCGTTGTGTCCTGAAGATCGATATAATCGTTTTGGCTGAAGTAGGCAATCATGGCTTCCTTGATCAGATGCTGTTGCTCTCGATCGTTTAGAGAAGGTAATTTTTTAAGTATTTTGAAGTGAGGCCAATTCTCCTCATCTCTACCCTCAAACTCATAATAACCATAAGGTTCAAGAAGCGTGCAAACGGCAACGTGCAGTAGTTCGGTCTTTTCTTTTTTATTGAAATCTTTATGACCAATCCCAAGCTCATTAACACCAATCAGGAATAGTATTGATTGTACATCAAGACCACCACCAAATGTCTCTTCGAGGCTTGCTTTAACTTTCTGAAATGTTACTTCGAGATCGTAATCCATTTTGTAAAAGTAGTGAATCGGTTAGTTCTACGATTTATTTTGGGAAACATCCTTTAAACTTATTCATAAAGATGTTTATCTTCGGGACAAAATGAAACTATGGAAAAAGGAATTTATATAATAGCAGCTATTTCGGTAGCATTGACTCTTTCATCTTGTGGTGAAGAAGTAGTTACGGAAAATGAAGATGAAGTTGAAGAAACCATTTGTTTTTACACTTATGAGGATCAATCGACAACTTTTGAATGGACTGGATATAAAACAACATCAAAGATTGGTGTGAAAGGGACGTTTAATGAAATGACTATTTCTGGAGACGAGTCTTCTGATGATCCAATCGCTTTACTTGAGTCGCTAACTTTTTCAATGACTACGGCTTCTGTTGAAACGGGTGACGAAGGGAGAAATAAAAAGATCGCTGAAACTTTCTTCGGATCAATGGCAAGTCCTGAGACTATCACAGGAAAGGTGAAGGAGCTAAATGATCAAGGCATGGCAATAATTTCGGTAACAATGAATGGTGCTACTGCAGATGTTGAAGGTGAATATACACTTGTAGACGGGGCATTTGAATTTACCTCTACCGTGGATGTTAGCATGTGGACAGCTTTAGCTTCTCTAGAAGCGCTACATGAACTTTGTGTTGATTTGCATACAGGTGATGACGGAGTGTCAAAAACATGGACTGAAGTAGGGTTATCATTTTCGACTCGTTTGACATCTGACTGTGACTAAATTCATAAGCTAGATTCTAATGAACTTCCTGGACATCTTTATTATTGGCGCAATAGGTTTTGGCGCATGGAAAGGATTTAGCAAAGGCTTGGTCATCGAAGTGTTTTCATTTGTTGCATTTTTCCTTGGGCTTTGGGCTGGAATTCACTTTTCTGACGGAGTAGCTGCGGTATTGAAAGATTCTCTATCCAATGATTCCGAGTACTTACCAGCAATTTCATTTACTGTTATATTTTTAATTGTTGGAGGTTTGGTCTACTTCGCGGGTAAGACATTTGAAAAACTTGTGAAAATTGCTCGTTTAAGTTTATTGAACCGTATTGGAGGGACTGTGTTTGGGGCTGCAAAATGGGTTCTAATAGTTGGGGGCGTGGTAATTATTAGTGAGTCTTACGATGATAAAACGGACATCTTATCAGAAGAATCAAAACAAAGTTCTTTGTTGTTCACACCAGTACGTGATTTAACCATGGGAGCCATTCCTGCATTTACGAAAAGTACCATTTTCGTGAAAAATGCGTTAGACAATAAAGAACTCCTCCCAATTAAAGTAGATGAAGTTACTGATTAAGTCGTTGTTTCTTGGATTTTTCCTTGTTGTGACAAATGTCTCAGCACAAATGGACGGGTCATCTACTAATTTGAAACGACGGCTAATTGATGTTGAGGTCAAGAAAACTGGGCCATATTTCGGAATTCAACGGGGCAAATACACAGTATTGGAAATAGGTGCAGCGCGACAATGGAAAAAGATTCGTATAAAACAGCCTGTAATTCACGCTGCGCATGTTGGGTTTAACTACAACTTCAAATACAATATGTTGGGATATGATATGGGGTATTGGTATAAACCTAATCGTACAGGTTTAACGTACGGAGGAAATATCTTTTTCAGAACTAATTTTGACAATACACGAGTAGGAATCGCACCGGTTTTGGGCTTTAGGTTCGCAATTTTACATCTTCAAACGGGCTATCATTTTATGACTCGATTGCCTGATAATTTCGAGACAAACAAGTTTTTCGTCTCGCTACGTATTGGGATAATAAACGATCGTGATTTTGATTTCAACCTTAGGAAGAAGAGGAAAAAGTAATTTTTCTCTCGATCAAACAACCTTTTTCCCCTAATTAGCTAAGGATATCATGAGTTTTGCCTAAATTTGCACCCTCAAACAAAGAGTATGTCAGCGGGAGTAAAAATATTTTCAGGTAGAGCATCAGTCGAGTTGGCTGAAAAAATTGCTCGTGGATATGGCGCAAAGCTTGGTGATGTGAAGGTTACAGACTTTAGTGATGGTGAATTTCAACCATCATTTGAAGAAACTGTTCGTGGTCAAGATGTTTTCATTGTCCAGTCCACAATGCCGCCAACTGACAATTTATTTGAACTTCTTTTGATGGTTGATGCTGCTAAAAGAGCCTCGGCTAACAAAATTGTAGTTGTAATTCCTTATTTCGGTTTTGCTAGACAAGATCGAAAAGATAAGCCAAGAGTCGCTATCGGTGCACGATTGGTTGCTAACATGATGATGGCAGCAGGTATTGATCGAATCATGACAATGGATTTACACGCAGATCAAATTCAAGGTTTCTTCGAAGTGCCAGTTGATCACCTATATGGATCAACGATCTTCTATCCAGAAATCGTGAAGTTTAATACTGGAAACATGATCATGGCCGCTCCTGATGCCGGAGGAACAAAACGTGCCAATTCATACGCTAAACGTCTTAACGTTGGTCTTGCAATCTGTCATAAACAGCGCCGTAAGCCAAATGAAGTTGCCGAAATGACGGTAATTGGTGACGTTAGCGGTAAAGATGTTCTTCTTGTGGATGATATGATCGACACAGCAGGAACATTGACTAAAGCAGCAGATCTCTTCATGGAGAAGGGAGCTTTAAGCGTAAGAGCATTTTGTACACATGCCGTTCTCTCTGGACCGGCGTACAAGCGTCTTACAGATTCAAAAATTACAGAATTGATTGTAACAGATACAATTCCACTGAAAGAGCCACATGATAAAATTCGTATTGTCAGTGTGGCGGACTTGTTCGCAGACGTTATTCGTCGAATGGTAAACAATCAGTCTATTAGTTCGCATTTTATAATCTCATAATAT
>Ga0228674_1000828_pt1 | contig 19942 bp, 9 predicted proteins | sample 1D_rmetaG_FD_189054 | JGI IMG/M metagenome (GOLD analysis project Ga0228674, IMG submission 189054) | Seawater microbial communities from Monterey Bay, California, United States - 1D_r | ecosystem: Environmental > Aquatic > Marine > Coastal | place: USA: California | collected 2016-09-26
CGCAGCTTCAAAAAAGACGTACTCCCCCTCATTGGCAAGAAGCCGCTTCGCAGCCTGACAGAGAAAGACCTGCTCACCGTTCTACGCTCGGTCAAAGCACGCGGCCTGAACCGTACCGTCGTGATCCGCAGCAAGGACATCGGCCAGATGCTGCGCTGGGGAGAAAAGCGTAAGCCGTGGCGCACCCTGATGGCAGACGGCAACCCCGCCGACCTGATCGACGTCAACAAGCTGCTCGACCACGACTACGAAGAACAACGCGACCGCCTGCTTGCGCCGGATGAGATCCGCGAGCTACGCGATATCTTCGAACGCCTTGAGCGTGACTATGAGGCGCTACCCGCCGGCCAGAAATACTCAGGCATTCGCCCAGTCAACCTACGTGTCCAGTGTGCTGTATGGATCTGCTTGAGTACGCTTTGCCGTATCGGCGAGCTACTCAAATCCGAATGGCGCCACGTGGATCTGGAGAAAGGCACTTGGTTCATCCCGGCCGAAGCGACCAAGGGCCATAAGGGTAAGCGCCAGGATCACCACGTATTTCTTTCAGCCTTTGCCCTTGAGCAGTTCAAACGGCTGCACAAAGAAACCAGCCATACACCGTTCTGCTTCCCCAGCAAGGACGGCGATAGTCATGTCGATACCAAGACGGTAAGCAAGCTGATTGGCGATCGCCAATGCCGATTCAAGAACCGCAGCAAACCTCTGACGGGGCGCCATCACGACGACTCGCTAGTACTGAGCAAAGGTACTAAGGGTGAGTGGACTCCGCATGACCTGCGCCGGACGGGTGCAACCATGATGCAGGAGCTCGGCGTCACGCTGGAGATCATCGATCGCTGCCAGAATCACCTGCTGGGCGGATCCAAGGTTCGACGACACTATTTGCATCATGACTATGCGAAGGAGAAGACCGAGGCTTGGCGGCTTCTCGGGGAGAGGCTGAGTACTATCATGGTCGCACCTTTGGCTGACTAACCAGTTTTCAGGTCAAAACGCCCCAAAGCACTGCTTGCAATATCCCAGCACCAGCCAGCATCGAACATGCTGGACGGTAGGGTTTAAGAATGAGGCCAAAAGAAAACTACATCTCCGCGATAGCCCAGCTGACCAAACTCTTCTCGAAGTTGCTCAAATGCATCCTTTCTACCTGTGGTGCCAATGCCCGGAGTTTCCGAAGCAAATCATTCAGGTGCTCTGAAGGCAGGATCAGCCCTTTGATCTGGGTGGATACCTGAGTAGGAATGCCATATTCGTCAAGGGCCGTGAGCAATGGGTCAAGGAACAGGTTCTCCAACTGCTCCGCGAAAAAGCTGAAATCCCCGGGCTCGATCCCCTTCTGTGTGAATACGTCCGCCTGGATCTTGCTGATGGCCATGATGTCCCGCGGTAGCCGGAAGCAAACCATGTTCCTGATGAACTTCAGCCGCAGGTTGATCGCCTCACTGGGGGTATCATCTGCCCTGCGATTCTCCACAGCGTGCTGTAGGTAGGCGGCCAGATTTTTCTGCGCGCGAAGCTCATTGATGTGCCAGGCCAAGTGGGAGCTTGATGAAATCCCATAGTCCATCAGGTTGCCGCCTTCCAAGCCGTAAACGAGCTCGCAGAGATAGTTGAGCTGATGTGGCTGCTCTGGAATGCCTTTCCAGGTGAGTAGTTGACGGCTTGCTGCTAACTCGCGAACGATAGTATTTGCAACTTCCAGCTGTCGATCGATGGGGATATGCCGATTCTCAATCAGGGTTGCAGCGGACAGTACAGGGTTGGCGTACGCCTCCTGCAGCCGCCCACGCGAGATGTCGGTGAGGTACTCATTCTCCAGCTGCATCAACAGCCCCATTGGAGAACTCTCGCTCTGGTGACCGATGGGGTACTCGACGGTCAGGCCTTTCTCCGCTGGCGGGGCTTCGAGCATGAATACCTTGCCGATGAAGTATTTATTCATTCGGCCAGCGCGGCCGGAAATATTCTTGAACGTGAAGTAGTCGAAATTGGAGCCCTTCAGACGTCGGTCATAGATGATGACGTTTTCAGCAGAGGTGTTTACCCCTTCGATCATCGTTGACGTGCAAATGATGTACTTAATGACACCTTCGTTGAACAGCTTGACGATGTATTGCTGTAAGGCGCGCGGGACTCCTCCATGGTGAATACCGACGCCCAAGGAAATTGCCTTGGCGACGTTCCACTGAGGGTGGTAATGCTTGGCGATCCATGCAGCAATCTCCTGCGTCTCCGGCACCTCCGACAGCCCAGCCTCCTCGATTAGGTACTGAGCAACTCGATTGGCACTGGGTGGCGCTTGGCAGTAAATCAGCGTTGGGGAATCAAGTGTCTTGACGAGCTCAAGTAGTTTTTCTTTCCGCTCCTCCGAGCGCATGCCCAGGCTGAAGTTCTGTATGTCGACTGCGACCGTACTGAAGTCGGACGGGATGAAGTTATACTCATAGCTATCAAGCCCGGTAATCCGCTGAATGTGCGGACCAAGCATGTAAAACTGGGCGCGGGTCTTGGCGAGCTTGTGAAAAGCTAAGCTCAAATCGACAGCACGGGTACTCTCGTCCTTGTCGCTGGTCAGGTCGATTTTGTAAAACTCATCGACAACAAAGAATTCAACATCATCTAAATCTTTGCGCTGGATGACTCGTTCTTGGGTCAGCAGGTAGACATTGGTCGTTCCCGTCTCTGCTTCCTGGCTGGGATGGGTGATCAGGTTGAACTGCTTGAATCGTTTGACCAGGCGGCGACGGGTTTCGTCGATCAACGCAATGGTTGGAACGATCACAACGACTTTCTTGAAGCAGCGCTGTGCTAGGACAGCATCGACCACGAGGCTTTTCCCAACGCTCGTCGATGCGCTAAGCACCACGTTCCTGCCCTGCATGATGAGGCTGAAGACATGCGCCTGTAGGTGATGGAACACCATCCCCTGTTCGACCCCCTCAACCCGATGCGCCTCGTAAGCTAGACGGTCGGACAGGGCGATGCTGCTTAAATAAGGTGTGATGTAGGGAAATAGGCCTACCGTGCGCACCATATTGAGCAACAACGATTGCTCGACGACATCGAAAAGGTCGAATTTGTCGAGAGCGCGGATGACCAGGTCACGCCCCTCCCACTCAGGATCACCTCTGTTGACCAACCTGTTAATAGCCAGTAGCAGATCGACCCTGAATGAGCTGTTCTCGTTGAGATGAGCCAGGTTTTCTTTGGCTGTTTCGTAATTCATGACCGCTTCATTCCTTGGGCCCCACAGGGGGCTGCGCTCATAACGTTTCCCATAACCTATATCCCTTTGGCGCACAGCTACTAGCAGCGAACCGTCAGCTCAGCGTCTGTAAATTTTCAAGTGTTTGGCAGCGGTCGTTGAAGGCTTTAATTAACTTTGCAACGCTCTCCATGGGCACTAGGAAGACTGCAATCTTTACCTGTTCAAGATTTTCAGGGAGTTGTGCCTTCAGGGCACTGTAGTGGTCAACGATCTCACTCTTGAGGTTGTTTACGTAGTCGGCCAGCCAGCCAGAGGCGAGCGCTACGCTGTCGTAGGTCAATAGGATGGGAAAGCACAGGACGTTGAGCATATCGTCCACAGGCGAGTTTCGATGCAACGCCTGATTGAATGTTTCGGCTTTGGGCAGGTGGTGATGAGGTTCGCGTAGCGCAATGATGATCTCGCGCTCAGCGGACAGAGCGGCATCCGAGATGGTAGCGTCCAGGACTTCGCAGATTTGCTTCAGAGTAGAGTCCATGCTGCCGGCCTGAATCAACCGCGCAAGTCCAAGCCACAGTTGGTCGTCTTGGCCAGGTTCCTGGACAATGTGGGCATTGCCGAATTCGGAAAGCTTGCCTGCAGCCTTGTAGAAGACCTTACAGGCAATAGGCTCGCTATTTGCTCGGCCTCGCAGAATGGCGTGGAGAATGAGTTCCGCAACGAGTCTGTCTCGCGGCAGATCATTATCGTTAAAAGCGCAGATCGACCGTGCAATGATGGCCTCGGCATTGTGCGCTTGGATGTTCACAATCTCGCTGGCCTTGAGCGAGAACTCTGGTAACCATTCGATAAGGTGCTTTGCCAGGCCATCACATCGCCATTTCTTCAATGAATAGCGCACGTCGAAAGCGGTGACCGAACGGAGTAACTCCTCTTCAGTACTGGCGTGAAACTCCACCAGAAACGGGTCAGGCCGGGCCTTATAGGGTTTTGAGGTAGAGGTTGCAACCGCATCGGCTTCGTCCAATCGCTGCCTTAGGAGGGCCAACGTAGTCTCGCGATGAATGATTTTGGTCGCGGCATCGGTCTTTACATCGGCAGTCGCGGCCTTGTCAGCTAGCTCCAAGAACTCATCGTAGATGGCTTTTAGCTGGTTGTAGTTGGGCCGATTGCCATAGTGCTCGGCCAGCTTCGCGAGCTTGTTGACGTTGATCGCGGCCAGAGCATCAACTTCGCCGTAGACCTGCCACACGAAATTCTCCGCCCAGTAGGAAAAGTCTCGGTTTTGAGGAGAGCGGGATTTCTTGAACTTCTTGAGAAGTGCCGCACCACGCTCCGTGGTAGCGTCAGGCAAGACTCGCTTTCCCAGCTCTGTTTTGAAGCCTTCCAATATGGTAGCGACGTCCCGCTTAGTCACTATCCGGAAGCGTGCTATGCCTGGTCGAACATCACACTTAAGCGACTTCTGCAACAGGGAGGACTCCGCCTTCTTGCCCTCAAGATCGGTCACCTCTTTCCAATTCCACTTGTGGTTACCCTCAGTGGTTTTGACCTGGATGTACTCGTAGACATTCTGCCCCGAGTACTGGAACACGGCAACGATGTCGTCGGCTGTCTCGCACTCGACCTGTACGTAGGTGCTGTCGCGAAGCATCTTGAAAATGAAGCTGACTGCAACGTGATCTTGATACTTGAAGCCTTGCCTTGCCGCAGGCCCACCCTTGTTGGATGGACTAGATATACGAACCATGACATCCCTGCATAGCTAGAAATACCACTTGAAATCGGGTATCCGCACAAGCTCTAGCAGGATGGGCATGAGGGGCGGTCCCTGTGAGTTCTGTGACGTTACCACTAAGAGCTATTAGCCGACCATCTACGTCGAGGAAAGTTAACCTTGGCGTTATAAGTGCTGCTCAACGAGTTACACGTATAAGCACCAGGCCAGTGAACTCAATCTACTCAACAATCGCTTTCAAAAACGCGTCCCTAGCATCCTGATAGAACTGGATATCAATCTTAGTGGCCATGTCATCAGACAGGTCATAAAGCTGACGCCGGCAGGTGACCGGTATCAATAGGGCGCTAGCGCCCTTCTCTACCGCCAACTCGGCGATGCTCACCGGGTTAAGCACAGGCTCGATAGACCCACCTAAGTTGATCTCACCCACCACAATCAACCCACCCCGAACAGATTTCTTCAGCAGGCTGCTACACATGGCAATCAGAGCCGCGACACCGAGCTTGGAGCCGCGCTTGGCGGTGTCGAAAGCGCGCAGCTGAACAGTGAACTCATGTGCGCGAGGATCGCGATCGCCAATCAGCTGGGAGGCGCGAGCGTAGAGGTTTTGCTCTGCGTAACGCACTGACTCCTTGAAGGCTGGCGGCACTGGATTGTTGAGGATCTTCACTCCAGAACCTGGCCCTTCGTTGACCTCAATCCTGTAAAGCCCCGCGTTATCATCGATCTCTGCCCCACCCTCACTGATTGTCCAGATCTGGCCAGGCTCGAGGGGGTCGTCCCCAATCTCGTTATCAGCACGCAACTCAGGGGTCGCAACGAATTTCTCGACACCGTCATCACCAATGAAGTAGCTGAAGTGGGTGTTTCGAAACTCAGCAGAACCAATACGCTTCTGCTGCTCTTTGACCCGACGTCGCACCTCAAGAGCGAGGCGCGTTGCCCACTCAAGGTCTTCATCTGAAATCGTCTGAGATGAATCGGGATAGAGCAGCTTGAGAAGGCCGGACACCGTCTTGTTCACCGCATTGGTATCTCGGCCGCTCAAAGCGCCGCCCAGATGGACACGGTTCTGCAGCGCACTGACCCTGCTCTCATAGCGTAGACGGCTCAGGCACTCCGAGAAGAAATCACTCACTAACCCGAAATGATCGGTGGTCAGCTCGCGATTCATCTTGGGCACATCCCAGCCAGGTAGGAAGCAGTGAATCCGGTCCATCCAGGCGGTGTCATCACGCATTTCCTGAGGCAGCGGTCCAAACAGATGCCCCACTCGCTGCTGGTGCTCAACGTCTACATCGAAATTTCCCACGAAGACCAACGAACCATCGGCACGGATGCTCTCCTTACCGCGGCTGAATTCGCCAGACTCCATGTACCCTTTCATGATGTTGATGCCTTCCTTCGAGTCGAAGGAAATGCCGCTGATTTCGTCAAAACAGACCACGTCGTACTGGCACACCAGACCTCTCTGGCCGCTGGCGTTATTGACGAACATCTTGGCAATGGTTGCCTTGCCACCTGAGATCAGGTGCGCATAGGGGGAGACCTGTTGAAACAGATGGCTCTTACCCGTACCGCGCGGCCCCAGTTCAACCAAGTTGTAGTTCCGTTCAACGAACGGAACCATACGGAGCAGTAGCGCATCCTTGGCTCGGGCATCCAGTCTCTCAGGCTCGAGGCCGATAGATCTCAGCAGAAAATCCTTCCACTCCTCACTACTGAAAGACTTTCGCGCCTCGCCAAGGGTGTCGAGCACGTCGCGCTTCGAAAGCTGAATGGGCCGCAGATCTTGAACGCCAAACGGGTTGCCTCGCTCCTCCGCTATTGCGGGGTCATACTCCAGGGTAATCTCCGCATAGAAACCACCAGTGAGCAGGCGCTCGTTATCGTCCACTAATTTGTCTGCGATGCGAACGTTTGTGAGCTGCACGCTAGGCAGGCTTGCGAGATAACCGTTGTCTTTCTGACTGAATCGAGCACTCACAAGGTCAATCAGCTTCACCGTGCCGTTCTTGTATGCACGCGCCTTGAACAGCTCCTCCTCGCCGGCCTTGACGGTCCGGGAGGAAAGCTGACGCTCTACGATCTCAATGCCTTCTTCGATCTCATCGGGATCGGTGCTGGCGCAGTATCGACCCAACAAAAACTCGACAACATAGGTCGGCACAGGGAATTGCCTGGCAAAGGTCCTCACCAGATCCTTGCGGACGATATATCCCTCAAAGGCTGCCGCAGCTTTCGTGTCAAGAGTATCCAGTTCGATCACGCTTCATCTCCAACCAAGGTCGCCTGCTTAGCGAGCACGTTCCCTGCACTGTCCAAAACAACCACCACAACTGCATCTCCTGCCCGATCATCATCCTCCACAGGCAGGCTGCATTTTCCAGCCTTAAGGCTTTTGGCACGCACAAGCGAGCTTGCCGGATCCGCAGGGCTACTGCGCAGATCGACACTTAGATCAGCCGCTGTGCTTTGTACCTCTACGCGACAGGTCAAGCCCAACCACTGCACCTTTGTGATAACCGCAGCGCTTAGCTTCAGCGACGGCGCAGATGTACTGAGCACTTCGATGATCGGCGTCAAACACTCCTGCAGGCTCAAGCCGCCGTGATCGTAGTGACGCCCAGCAAGGAAGGCACTGGCTCCAGGCGCAACGGCAATGGTTTGCTCTGGATTCCAGTGCCAATTGACGGTGGGTAGAGAGGTCTGGACGGTACCCTTGATTTCAGCACAGCGAGCCCAGCGCACTTCTGCAAGGTGCTTGGGTAGATCGACTTTAGCCATCGGCTGTGGCGTCAAAAGCCAACCATGATCCGTGACGATACGGATTTTTCGCCAGCCGGCCTGCAGCAGCTCCTCAACGCGTAGGTATACATCCTGCAGCAAAGAATCAATCCGGCCTGCCAGACGCAGATTGTCTGTGTGGCCTGCTTCATCGATATTGCCGGTCTGCACCCAGGCCAATCCTTGCGGATCACCATTCTCCTCAGCCCCCAGGACTTGCCAACCGTCCTCCTCCATTAACTTGCGGAAGTAATGAGCGCTCAACGGCTTGTCCTCAGCTTTCAAGCTGGGCTGGAAGTCAGTATCGGTTGTGCGTCCCGTTACCTGCTGATGAATAGGCATGACGGCAGCTTTGGCCGTGGCTGTCACGGAAGGCAGTGCCGCCCAGTTTGACCGCTGTCTAACCTCGCCCAAACTCTGCAGGCGACCGACCAAACGCTGCGCCACGTCATAGCGCAGTCCATCTACAAAGAAAACGACCTCACTGGAGGTTTGATAGGTGGCAACAGCTTCATTGACACCGTCGCTCCCTGGGTAGCCTTTCGCTCTCACCAGCTGCTGGAAGTTCAGCGCCGTCTCGTGCAGCCAGGGCGTATACAGGCTGTTGAGGATATCCCTCACCAACAACTGCATCGACGGTTCTCGAGCCATCGCCAGGGCTCGGAGCTGAGCATCGTCAACAACCCAATAATGGCTCCGATAATGCTCGGCCATTTCCTCGGGGGAAGTGCCGGAAAGACCACTGTCAGCAACTGTTTTAGCAATCAGAACCAGGGGTTCGAGCAACTGGGCAATAGGCGCTAATCCCATCTCGGCCCATACCCATGATCGACGCACACTGTGGTGGGCATCGAGATCAATAAGCCCCTGACGCAGCTCGTTGCTACCGCAAGTGGAAAGCGAACGCAGCTGCGCCAACAGATCGTTTTCCTGCTGCTGGTTATAGCTTGGATAGGTCGAGACATCCGCTGCTAGATCTGGCTGGCAGCGCATCAAGACACTCGGCAGCCTTGAAAAAGCAGCGGTGTTCTCAATGAACCGTTCCCAGACGCGTGCCCAGGGCCCCAACCGGGCGCAAAGATTCTCTGCCGCGACTAGATCGCCATCTTTCTCGGGATGAACCAAAAATTCGCTATGGCAGATGCCGACAAAGGCATCCCAACGGGCCCCAGACCAACTGGCCTGCACAGCCTTGCTGTCACTGAGCCACGTCAGCACATCTCGTACGCTGTCGGTACTGAGAAGCTGGTTGAAGTCACTGGCCTCTAGTCGCCGGCCTTGGAGCTGTGAAACATCAGTATCGAGTAATGGCTCAAGCGCACGCAGCATTGCTGTTTGGGTTTTGGCGTCCTGCGCAACATCCAGACCCAAGCCACCAGTGCGAGAAATCAGAAACGCATTGACGGTCCAGTCCTTAGCGTTCACCTGGCTCCACAGCACGCCGCGATACTGCAACTCGGCCAAGGGCTGCAGTTCCACAGGGCATGCTGTGATCGCCCTCAAATCCTGCCGGCTCACCCCTGGCAAATAGATGATTGGGGTCTGGCCAACCGGAAGGGAAATCTCAGGCAACGCATCTGCGATTACACACTTGAGCCATATGGCCGGGCCTTGCCGGTGATCGGGCTTATAGCTTCCGAGCGAAAAAAGCTCCGGAAGCGCGCTTTGGAGTTGACCAAGCACAGGCAACCACTCGCGATCCTTGTCAGGCCAAAGGATCGCTGTAGGTGCAACCTGGGAACTGGCGTTGTACTGCGCTGCGGCACGAAGGCTCGCAGCCAAAGCCTCAAGTACGGTCATCAATTTGCTCACAATCAAAAACAGAAAATGCCTGATTCACTACGCCAAACGCCAGCTGGCAGAAAGCGCTTTCAAAAGATCCTTCTGGCGAGCTTCAACCTGCGCAGGTGTCCACTCATGCTGGTGCAACACTTGGCTTGTCAAAGCATACGGCGTTACGCCACTGCTACCGGCAAAATACGCAGACTTTTTCTTGGCAAAGTCATAGTTCAAGGCCTTGGAGTTTCTAGCACGCGTCAGAGGCACCAGATTCGCCAAGCGATGCAACCACTTCATACGCTCGACGGCGTCCGGCCAAGTGGTTGCCCACTCGCTCGCAGGATCTACAGTCTGAGGCAGTATGTGCTCGATTGTCAGGACATTCGGCGTGTAGTTGGCTGCCATCGCGGAGACAAATGAGTCCAAGCGCAGGATCAAATAGTTGCGACGCCGGGCGGTCATCTCATAGACGTTCCCATCCAGAGCTCGCAACATCTCAGCGCACTCACCTGGCGTTAGCTCGACTCGGTCGACGTAAACCCCTTTCAGAATGTCCTCGATGACCAGGGCATAACGCTCGATACGCTGGTTTACATTCTTGGCAGTCAGGTGCAGGAAGGCTGCCAGCCGTTCAAGTCGCGAAATGAAGTCCAACACAACCGCTGCATCATTACCTTCTCGCGCCAGGAAGGCTATCGCTACAGGCAGCCAGTCTGAGTTGTCGATCCTGTTCAGCCAGGTGAAAAGCTCGTTAATTTTTTCTGCCGAGGATGTCGAGACGTACTGGCACTGTTTGGCGATCAAATAGGCCTCGGCGTAAGGCGCAACCACCTCATCGACCAGGGCCTCAGAGGACGTCACCTGGCTCAGCACGTGATCCTTGAACTCCTCAAGCAGCATGCGCCGAGCCTTAAAGCGAGCATAGATCATCCGAATATGACCAAAAAGCTCGTTAAAGCCATCGCGGCCGGTCGCAACCTCAAGGTCTTCCCAACGGTCGTTGAAAGCTTCACGCTTGTCTTCCGGAAGCTTGCCGATAACTTCCGCTTTAATGATATCTGTCGGTAGAAGATCCAAGCCTCGGTTGTTCAAAACAGAGAAGACCCTGAAGGCCGACTGTTGACTTGGGGTGGTGACGGTAACCAGAAAGCAGCGCATCAGCAGAAACGAGCCGAAGTCGACCAAAGCGGCCTCATCACCTCGAAATTTTTCCTGCAGCCGGTCTCTCAGCAGACGAGCATTTCCCTGTATGTTTCGCTGCGACTCATTCTCAAGTTGAGCAGGATCAATCTGTACCAGATCATCAAATTGAAGCGCTTGCACATACTGAGAAAAAAAGCCGCGATCCCTCTCTCGCAGTGCCAAACGAGGCTTGGGATTGAGCTTCAGCGCCACATTGCCTGGCTCGCGAATAAAGCTGTAGAAAGAGGAATGATTGTCCCCGGACAACAGGGAAGTCAGGGTAGACAGCAAAATCGTTAGGGTTGTTAAACGCTGTTGCCCGTCAATAACCTCAGCAGCGGGCTTGCCCTCATCTTTGATAAGAACAATCGATCCCAGAAAGTAGCTGTCCTCGACCTCATCCCTAAAAAAATCATAGAGGTCATCAAACAGCTCACCTGCCTGATCTTTTGTCCAAGCATAAGGGCGCTGATAAGGTGGGATGACATAGTCGAATTCAGAGCTAAATATTTTTGACAGCGGATACTCGGCACCACTAATTTTTTTGCTCATCTAAAACTCTCAAGTCATCCCAGGCATCGCAGGAAAAAGCTATTGAATACAGCTGAAAGTCTGCCCAAGATACAGTTCTTTGCTCGAGCTACTTAGCTTCTAAAATTAATCGTATTTCACAGTAAAAAAACTGCAACCCCTACGCCCACCAACGCAATGGTAAGCAGGCTCATACCAATGACCATGCGTTTGCTCAGAACCGAATGCTGCAAGCCTAGCTCGTTCAAACGCAGCTCCATAGCTTCAGCACGCTGCGACACTGCAACCATCTGCTTGTTTACAGCCACCTCAACTAGTTGCGGAAGCGTTGTTTCAAACTGCCGCAAGCGTTCCTCAAGCCTCTGCAGAAGCTTGGCTTGGGATGCGTCGGACTCATTACGAACTTGTTGGAGCTGCTGTTCAATTTCCCGCAGGAGCTGTCGATTGACTTCCGCAACTCGCTCTTCAGTGGCTTCAACACGCTGGACGCATCCAACTAACTTACGGGCTTGATCGGCCGTAACGCCCTTGGCTTCCATAAGCCCTTGGTTGGCTTCACGTATTGCTTCTTGCTGAATTTGTAATTTCTTCTGATGCTCAAGAATTTCCTGGTTCTGCAGCTTAAGTTTCTCCGCCTGTTCCTCTAGCATTTCCTGCTGACGCAACAAGACCTTTTGCTGATCACACAACACCTTGGAAATAGCAGTGTTAAATATCAAGAGCTGTGAAGAATGGCGATTCAGATTCGCCACTGTGGTGGTTAGCCTTAGCTGAGCATCCTTGACAGTATCCTCACTGTTGTTCCACCAATTACTAATAGCATTACTGTTGGCTTTGGCCATTCTTGCCCAATGCAAACGATCGGCGGCGCTACTAGCTTCTTGTTGAGCGCCGATGACTGCCGAAATCAATTCTTTAACACAACTTTCCCCGATCAAACTCTCTGGCAAATCTGCGGAGGATAGGGCATTAACAATCTGGACTTCCTTACCTGTCAAACTGCTCATAGATCTACCTTTTATTAAAAAAATCGTCCAGCATGGCCTCAGTTTCATCAAGATACGAAATCATTTCTTTCGTTTCTTCAACCTGAGCCTCCGCGCTCGACACAACATGGTCCAGGCTAAAAACTGTTGCCTGTGAGGCCATACCAGCAGCAGCAAACGTCTCACCTGTCCGCTGGTAGCTCTTGATCGACTCGGCATACATGGCGATTGCTGCAAGCGAAGCCTCGGCATGGCTGACCATATCGCTGGCAAATCTATCGGAGAGCTTTGCGTCAGCTGCAATGGCATCTAAGAGTTTCTCGTCATACGCGTAACGATAACGCTCGAAGAGACTATCCAGCTGGTAAGCCAGGAACGCGGACAGCAGCCCCGTCATGATGCCAATCAACACCCCGGAGACCGCATCCGCGACAGGAATCAGAAAAGGTAGAGTCTTTAGAAAGGTCGCCACACTCTCCTGTAGCAAAAAGCCAACACTGGTCACCACAACGGCGGTCAGGACCTTCAATCCTTCTTGCAGTGCTTCACTTGATGTCATGCCTTTAGGTGGGAACATGATCATCTTGAAAGCTTTGACCAGCCCCAGCAGCCCCTCGCGGATGATGGTAACGAAGCGCTTGGCCGTCGAAAGAAAGTTGTTGATCAAGAAGGTGATCAGGTTGCTCATAAAGCCACTGACCCCACCCTGAAAGGCTTGGGAAGCAGCTGCGGGGATTTTCTTGACCACAGAGGCTATCACGCGCTGAAGACGCTCTTTGATCTCCTCGAAGAGCGTCTTGCCTGCTTCAACACCAGCCTTGATCAGTACTTTGAATTCGTTAAACAAACCGTTAACCAGTTCAGTCAACAGCACCCCTAGCGACTGCCTGAGCCCCATCAAAGCAGCCTGCTTGCCTCCAGTGTGCAGCAGCTCGGTCGCCTGCTTTTTAAACAGCGCGCTGTCTGAAGTAGATTGTATATGCTCTCTTGCTTGCTGATATTTCTGATCAACAAGCTCCTCGTCTAGCCCAAATTTTTCAGCGTTGGTTGAACCATCCTTCCGTTCTTGTTTAGACCACTCATCTAAGTCATATTCCCACTTCGAGGCATTCGCAGGCTTATTAGTTAACGCCAAATTATCATCATGATTAACAACTTCTCGGATTCGGCTAACATCCACCTCAGACGTCCCTGACAACTTATTTTCTACAACCTTGCCAAGAGCGAGATGCACTTTAGGGGTTTTATGAACTTCGCTAATTGACACTACATGATCGAGCTCAACCGGAACCACCCGCCCGTCCTGCATTTCAACCTTGCCATCAGGGGACACGTTTCTCCCTGTGTATTCGTCTCGTCCTTGGATAATGCGTTCACTGCGCTTTTGCTGCCAATTTTTTCCACCGGCTACTGAGGCTTTTTCGTCCGTATGAATTTCATACTCACTCCGAACCTTTTCGTTGTAGGCTTTCTTCGATTGTGCATGCAACAATTTGTCAGAATCGGATGCAACAAAGTCGTTATCATCTCGAGAGAAATTATGCAGCGTTGTGACACTACCACCATCCCGATCGACATCCTTAAACATTGCCGTCGACAAACCAAATGGGCCTATTATTTGTCCCAGCACCTGCTGCTGGCAGTCGGCGAATAACTTTTGCAGGCGCTCCTCGCGCATCTCAGACAAGGTCTTATCCATTAGATTCCAATCAGCCTCCTATCTTATTCATGACAAAACTATCAAACCAATAAGCAAAATCGGGAGACTTCAAAGATCGTCCTGGCATGTCATGAAAGACCTGAATAACTTGTCCCCTCCTACCCTGAGCGGCAGGTTCAAGATCTAAACAGAAATGATCCCCCATTCCGTTCGAGGAAAAAGGTACCCAACCTTTAGACCACCACTCAGTTTTTATTCCAGCATCCACACTGGCAGCCCTGCCATCAAACTCACCGTCATCAAGTAGATCAATCCAAACTACCCACTCCATCAGTATTTTCTCTGATGACAAAAACTCGTAACCGTCAAATAACCATGTAGCCCTCCCCCTCTGCCCATCATGTATTTTCAGACACGCGACAAAATCGGCAGGCAACTGCAGGCCTATGGCCTGTTCAAGCTCACGAATCTGGGCATCGGTAGCCGGAGGGTTTAGGTCGGCAAGCAGCTCGGGGTTATGAGCGCTTAGTTGGTTTTCCAGTTGCTGCCAGAGCTGCTTCATGTCTCGCCTCCTGCGGTGCATAAGCCCTGCCAGCGGAAAGCTGGCAGGGCTGCAGTTTTATTTTTGTGCGGCTTTTTTCTCGGCCAGGGTCAGGTGGTGGTCGTTGATGCGGGCGCCTTCTTTTTCGCCGTACTCAAGGCCCAGGGTGTACCAGGGGGCACTGGGGACATCGTTGCCGCGATCCTTTTTCCACTCGATGTTGAGTTTGGGCTTTTTGTTGTGACGCAGGACTTCAGCAGTCATGAAGGGCCGGATGTTGAGGCGCACACCGTCGTTGAGGTCTGGGTTCCAGCCAATGGGTTGCTGCTCCAGAGGCTTCCAGCGTACGAAGATGTCGTAAGGGGCTTCGCCTTCGAGGATACGCACCAGGCGGACTTTCAGATCCTGTGCTGCAGCCAGGCGAGCATCGGCGCCGTCCACTTTCTCACTCGCGGCACGCTGCTGGTTGCTGATCCAGGTATCCAAGTAGGTGTAGATCAGCCGTTCCAGGTTGTTGCGGTCGAGCTTGTGGTAGTTGACCAAGGCGCTAAAGCCGTCCTTGAGGCCATCCCAGATCTGCCAGATAAAGGGGCGGTGATGGAATAGCTTGCAGTGCTGCTCGAAGAACTTGTCGCGCAGCCAGGCATCGAGACTTTTGGCGCCGACCTGCTCCAATAGCTGGTTGCGAAGTTGGGGAGTCCAATCCGTACCGAACGCTGCATGCAACAAACTTTCCAGGCGATCAGCAGCCGCTTTCTCGCCGCGTAAAGGCGAAAGGCAGACGATGCCATCGTCATCAGCAAGGGCATTCAGCGCAGCGCTGCGAGCGATCCAGTCGCGAGCCTCATCGGATAGCTCCATCTCTATATCGGACTCAGCCGGCCAGCGATAGCCGAGCAGGCGAGCGGCAGCCACCTGAAATGGCTCAGTAGCAGGCTGCGGGTGGCCGTGAAAGATCCACTGGGTAGGATCATCACTAAATGGCCTAGGCATCCCCCCCTTAAAGAGCGCCTCAAAATCTGCCACACATTTTTCAGCATTTAGCTGCAACTGAAGTAGTGTCTTAGGCGATTTGAGATTCCAAGTTGGATTTATCTTCTTTAAGTCAGCTTTCAGATCACCTGAAAAGGCATAGCCAGCCAAAATTTCAAGATCAGCAGGATCATTAGGAACAATTGCGAAGCAACTGCCATCGTATTTCTGACCACTATAAATCGTAGAAAACGCTCCCACCTGATTAATTACGATACCATAACTACCCCACAAAGGCATTCCACGGCGCCAGTTTTGAGCAGCATGATTTAGATGCTTTACCTCATTAGCAAGCCTGGCCATATCACCAATACCAAGCTGCCATCTTATAATTTTTTCGCGCCCCCCAAAAATCTGGTTACCGCTAGTAGAACTTTGCAATAAGTCCCAATCCCTCCCGAATTCTTCAACCTCCCAAAATAGCGCCTCAAATCTTTGCCCATCACCTGCTGACATTCCGTTCCTACAATCAGCCAATGACGCTACAGTAGTAATCAAATCGCCACATTCCACTGACCCAGCCCTCAAAATACGCTTGTCTGGCTGCCCCTCCCAGTGAGACTTAAATATATTTTCCACATTACACCTAGCAAGCCAGGAAATTTTTTCATCATAACTGAGCCCTGAAACATCCAATGTTGCAGCAGAACCACTTGACACTTCCCTGGAGGCAATCAACAGTACAGGATTAGCTCTTATTCCTGAAAAAAAACTATCCCCGCCTAGCCAAGCCAACATTTTTATATCATGCGTAGATAGCAACGCAGACCTAAACTTTCTAGCCGACCTTATGAAGGTCCATTCACCCGGAAGCACAAGAGCCAATACACCACTACCAGCTAGTAGGCGCGACATCCGCACATACATACACAGGGCCAATTCACGCTTAGCAATTGAGTATTGGTCACTCACGAAAGTCTGCAAACCTAGCTCTTGCTTTTCGAGCCCTAGAAATGGTGGATTGGTACATATGTAATGATATTTTCTTGTCAAGAATTCAGCTGCACGGCCCAACCCCTGTGCAACAATTGCTGCTTCAACAAACTCCTCTTTATCACGTTCCACACACTGAAGGGCTTCGGAAAGTAAAGGCTGAACTTCACGCCAATCAGCAGTAAGCAAGTCTCCCTCTAGGCTAAGAGCCGGATCAATCAGCGAGCCCAAAATCGGAGCATCTCGGAAGGTGTCATACAACCGAGCCATACCGGCTTTGAGCTCAGGATTATCGCCAGCCAGCGCCAACCACTGCTCACGCGGCGTCTGAATCCGTTGCCCCACACAAGCAATATTGAGCGTCGGTAGGCTGCGATAACCGCCAGCCCCCGGATAACGCCAGGCTTCCAGAGCCACCGCAAAGGCAGCCAGCTCGACGCAGCGCTGATCCAGCTCCAGGCCATGGAGGTTCTGGCTGATAACCGCATCAATGGCTTGATCTGCTGACAGGCCTTCGGCCGTCATGCGCATCGGCACCAGCATCAACAGGGTGGCGACGAGGAAATGGCCCGAGCCGCAGCACGGGTCCAGCATCTTGAATTGAGTCAGGTTTTGCGGCCAACCGTCGAAAGTGCCTGCAGCGGGCACCTGTGCATTTGCGGTCGAATCATCTTCGGCAGATGCCGGCACCGTGCGCAGGTAGGTGAGTGGCAGCAGATCACAGTGCTGCGGGTAGTGGGTTACCCACCAGGCGCCCAGGCTATTATCCAGCAGGAACTGCACCATGTAGGGCTCGGTAAAGAGCTGGGTTACGGGCGACAGCTCGTCGGCACCGATCTTCACGCCCGAAGCGTTCACTTCATCCTTCTTCTTGGCTTGCCAGTATTGGTAAACCCAGCCCAGGCTATCGGCCGCGAGGAAGGTGGCCTTGTCCAGGTCGGCAATCAGCTTTTCCAATGCACGTACGTGGTTAAAGGCCAGGGGCACCGCCAACGCGGGTGAGTCGGCACGAAACACCTGAGGCAGCATGCGCGAGGCCAGCTTGCCGGCCAGTTCCCAGCCATTGGCGCAGCCTTCATCCGCTGCCAGCTCCTGGCACTCTTCCAGGGTAAGCGCGGTATGCGGGTCGTACATCAGCAGGTGGTTCTGCTCCAGGAAGCGCGCGAAGAGCATGCGGTGCCAGTGCTCGTAGGCAATCTCCACACAAAGGTGCTGCGTTTCCTGCTGGCCGGTACGGGCATCGCGCAGGTCCCCCAGCTGACGACCATGGGCACGCAGGCGGTTGCGCAATGCACGCTGCTCGTCATCCAGATAACTGGCCGCGCTGGCGTCGCCAACACTGAGCCGGGTGAGTGCCTCTTGCGCAGCCTGTTCGGCAATATCGCGCGCCTTAATGACCGTGGTTTCAAGTTGTTTGCGAAGCTTTTTGTCGAGGAACTCGCGCATGGGTACGTCCTTGCCACAGCCAGTGCTGGGGTATTCAGTTGGCCTGACCTATCAGCCGGCAAGCCAAGTAATCATTTATTCGTTTTTTGTTGGCACCGCTTGGGTGGGTAAGGCCGCGCCGCGGCTAACCCACCCTACAGACCACTATGCTGCGTGGTGTCATCAGACCATCACGGGGCCTTCCGCCAGCTTGGCCAGCAGCTGAGCCTCGATCTCAGTCAACCATTGACGCAGCTGCGCTTCGTTTTCGAAGGTGCGCTTAGGCAGGCTGACATGCTGGACCTTGGGTTGCATCAGCTTGACCGCTTCTTGGCGGGCGCTTTCAAACTTGGCAGCCAGGCTGTCTTTACGATCGGTCCACTGCTCCAGACTAGTGGTTTCCAGGCTGTCGATAACTTCTTCGCGACTACCGAGGCTCAGCGCTTCAAGCTCAACCAGGCCGCGGCGAGCCAGCAGCTCATTCTGCTGGGCAGCAGAGAGCTGCTGCCAGTGAATGTCTGCCAACAGCTCAGCCTGACGCTTTTGGTATTCGGTTTGGAAGGCGCGGAAGTGGTGGTTGATCGCCTCACGCAGTTGGCTGACGGTGGTGCTGATCAGACTCTCGAGCGGATTAGGGTCGGCCAACAGGCTGCGATTGCTCTTGATGGCATCCACTTCGCCACTGAGCTTCTCACCAAAGGCCAGCCCCTTGCTGAGCCGCAGTAGGGTTTGCAGCAGCTCCCAATCACTGCGGCGAGAACGCAGCTGTTCGCCCAGGCTGCGCCAGGTGTCAAACAGCGGCTTGATGGCATCCTTGTTATCCAGCACCAACTTGAGCTGGGTATTGCCACTTTCCTTGGCGATCTCATCAATCAAGCTGACGTCCGGACGCGCAGGCGCAGGCGCGTCACCGCCTGCTGTATGGTGCAGCTCGCGAGCCAGGTTGATCAGCGCAGGCAAACGGGACTGCTCTTCACCTGGCGGACAGTCGATACCCAACGAGCTGATCAGGCCACGGATCTTGATCAGATCCACCGGACGGATCGTCACAGTCTCAGGGCGGAAGGTGCTTTGGGTAAGTTTCTGACGTTCCAGGCTTTGTGCCGTCAGCGCATTGCCGCTGGCATCGGTGGCACGCAGTACACCCGCAGCAACCAGGGCGAACAGTGCGCCATCAATTGTGTCCTGCTGCCAACCGTAGGGGGCTGCAGCAAACTGATCGCGGATCTCGTTGCCTTTCTTGGAGGCGCCGATGTAACGCAGGAGCGAGGCACATACCGGGTGCTTTTCGGTATCACCACTGAAACCCACGGCTTCCAGAGCGTTCTGACCGCCGTCCTTGCGGGCACGGTCGTAGACCTTGGCCCAATGCGGGCTGTCGGCCATATCGAATTCGCGGTAGAGACGCACTACAGAAGCTTGAGCAGCAGTTTGAATGCGCTCGGCAATGCTGTTGCCGTCGACTTCCGCACCGCCTGCTTGCAGCAGCTGCACGCCCGAAAGAATTTCCTTAAGGAGCTGGTCAACCTGCTTCTGCGCATCGCGCTGGCGGGTCTCCATGGCCTTGCGGGCATCGTTGCCCGCCTCGGTATTGGGCATGCCGCGCAGGCTCAGGGTCGCATCGGCGGCTTCCTGATGGACGATGGCGTTGTTCAGCTCAGAACGATTGCGCGCTGGGATATAGAGGTACAGCGTCGGCAGATCCGGATTGGCTTTACGCGCTTCTGCAAGGAAGGATGACTCGTTCAGACTCCAGCCGTCCTGTACCCAGAGGTAGATTTTCTGGTTGGCGTCTTTGGGCACTTCTGCATCGAAGCAGGCGATAACCTGGCGGTTCTCTTTGCACGCCCCCTGGGTGACACGGACCTTGGCCAATTCGGACTTAATTTGCTTGTGCAGCAGGTCGATCCGGAAGTTCTCGACACGCTGCATGTTGCCGCGCAGGTCGGCCTCCTGCTGGCGGAAGGTGTCGTACCACTGAGCACTTTCTTGGGTTTGCAGACGGTACTCGACACCGGCACTGGTCTCCATGGCCATCAGTTGACCATTCTTGGCCATGGCCTCTAGCTGAACGGGGATGCGCGCACGGAGCTCATCTTTGCCCTGGTTGAGGTTATCTACCAGAAGGTCAGCC
>Ga0228674_1000829_pt1 | contig 19924 bp, 25 predicted proteins | sample 1D_rmetaG_FD_189054 | JGI IMG/M metagenome (GOLD analysis project Ga0228674, IMG submission 189054) | Seawater microbial communities from Monterey Bay, California, United States - 1D_r | ecosystem: Environmental > Aquatic > Marine > Coastal | place: USA: California | collected 2016-09-26
TCCACGTCAAGTGCCTATAGCAATCCATACCAATGTTGTTTCTGTCGTATTCGTTCTCGTGACGTATGCGTCAAATCCAGATTTTGTATTATTAGAGGCGCCAACGCCCAGGACATTTGTGCCTGGAGCGGAGGTTAACGGAGTAACTACAACACATGGTTGACCTGAAAATGTTATTGGAAATTGCACGTGCTTCATTGTCGGGGTATTTGCGACTGGTTCAATGCTGACACGGCCATATTGAATCATAATCCCTTTTAAAGTGGAATCAAATTCACGATTGAACATTTCCTTTAATGTATTTACTTTTATTCTTCCGGTCTTTGGTTCCCCTGTAGTTGGTGATGTTTCAATGAGCAGATCATCTGAATCATTTATTGTTGTTAAAATGGGTAATGCTTTTATAGGCACGCCATCAACTTCCGTCACTGCATCCAAATTCGCCATGTGTTATACCTCCTGATCTGCCAAAAAATTCTCATTTATAAACTTTTCTATATCGTCAATCTTTGCTTTTATCGCATCATCTACCAAGATAAAGTTTCCCTTATTATTTTGGCTTATAAGCTTCCCCATTTCGTCAACTTCAGAAAAAGTAAAGGCAATCCTCACGCCTTCACCAGTTGTAAGTTTTGTAAAACTTGTTAATTTCTTCATCATGAATATCCTCCAAACTTTCATAATATTCTTTCACCATAGTAGCTGCTTGCGCTTCGTAATCAATCTCTTCTGCATTAGACGGTATTAACTCATCATCTGAAAACAGTTCCAGTCTTTCGAGTTCAAAACCCAATTGCTTTATTTTGATTTCCCAGGAAAACTTAACATTAGGGGTTCCTTTTACCACAAAATAGGACAATGTTTTGCTTTCTACCCATATATCTCCCTGATCTTCTTTCTGTAGAAATACTTGATAACATGCCTCTGTATTTACGGTTTCGGAAAAGACATCATCCAAAAAGATATAACACTCACCCATATTATCTGTACGCCCCTCTCCTATGTCACCAAACATGGGAGCTGGCATTTCATAGCAGTACAATTTCACGTCACCATAATTTCGGGTTTCCGCAATCCTGCTTTTCGTTCCGCTGCACGAAAGCGAACCCGTTGAATATATGTTATTGGTCAAAGAAACCACTGTCTTACCAGTGTCTGAATTGAATGTTGCTATGTAACCGTAATTCAGTGATGTGCCCACTCTTGCATATGCCTTTTGTACAAAGTCGTCGCTTCCACCTTTGTCGTTGTAAACGAATATAGAGCCCTGCGCGATTTCACAAGATGTTGTTTTTCCCCCGGAAGTGGAAGTATATGTTTCTTTTATCACTGGATAGCTTGTCCGCCCGTTGTTGTTATACCCAACCAACAAATTGTCATTGTAATTCAAGCCCAGATTATCCATCTGAGCTATTTCGGCGCCTGAGGCATTTAGGATTTTCAGCACACCATCTTGATTATTGTGACCGCCTAGTTTCATGGTCCCGCCGCGTAACCAGTCAAAAATTAATCCTCTTGCTGTAATAATGTTAAAAAGAGCATTCCCGTTTTTGTCTACTGCCCACGTAGTACCCCCATCGAGTGAAGCAACTATTCCGTTGCTCGTCCAATAACACGTATAACCAGACTCTTCTATGGTAGGCTTATCGTGCATGTAATAAATGATGCTTCCGTCTTCCTGCTCTACCGGGGTAAGATACATACCGCTTCCCTGACTTATTAGCTTTGTGATCTGCTGTAATATTGACTCATAATTGCCCAACTGCTTAATACTGTCATTTTTTGCATTTACATAAGCCTTTGTTGCCTCGCTCGTGTATTTGCTACTGTTCCTAAGTGTATCATTTGCGCTGTTTGATAAAGACGTATATCCAAACACATTAAATACAACGTCAGTAATAACCGTCATATATGTATTCCTTTTATCTCCTCTTGTAGATGTGATATAGGCCAGATCCATAAATTCAATTGTTGGGTCTGCCGTATGATCGCCAGAAAATTTTCTGAATCTGACACCGATCAGCTCGTTAGCGAGCCATGACACCACCTTTTTCTCTTCTCCCGTGATAAGTGGATTAGAAATTGATATCACATATCCTTCATTTCCTTCCATTATCTCATTGCTATTCTCGCTATTCTCATCTACAACAGTTTTTATGCCTGTTATTATGATGTCATCTGTTCCAACTTTCATATTGCTGAAAAAGTTTTTTAAGTCATGTGCCTTATTCTTTTTCCCCCATACACTTAATATCTGTTTTCCGTTTGTGTCCAGAATGAACTTACGATCAGCACTCATTATTGGCGCTGTATATTTTCCGAAATTATATGTTTGTATCTTAAGGAATCCATCTACATCAAATCTGGCATTCCCACAGGCTATCATGGCAATGTATCCTAAAATCTGGCGCTCCGTCATACCCTCAGGCTTAGCTTTCACAACAAAATCATCGTGCAGAAAGGTACTGGAACCCATCATAAATCCTTTGCGCTCACAGATGTCTCTATACATCTCGCCTGTTGTGGCAGGAAACTTAAGCTTAGTCGCATATTCTTTATCCGCCTTATACATATCGTCAACAGCTTCAACAATAATCGTACTCCCATAAGTTTCAGGGGTTATTACTGTGTATGTACCCTTATTCACCGACTCTATAGTACTTGAAAGCTGTAATTTTAACGTCAAATGTATCTCAGCCATAAGAAAATCGTAATCTGCGAACTGTTCCTTATCATTTATGATTTCCAACTGGATGCTCTTTGCGATTGCTGCGCCAAGAGGAAGTGTATTCATTCCAGCCGCATCAGTTATTGAATTATTTGATAATGCAAAATCTTTTGGTCCTAAGTTTATAGTCCTACCATCCTTAAATGTAATATTGGCATACTGTAAAAAATCTCTGCGGGTTTTCATTACTTCTCTAAATTCATTACTTACATTAATCACTCTGGATTCACACTCCTGAAATTAATCTGTAACCCTTCCCAAATTTCAAACCCCTCTTCAAGGGTCTGCGCATCCATATTAAAATTGGAACAGTAAAATTCACCATCCTGCCATTGGCCCGGGATACGCGGATTGGGGTAGTGAAATAATACACTGCCTCTTCCAATACACTGATTAAGGATGTTTGCTATCTCCTCCCATCTAAGGCAGTCCCAGGCTACATCATATCCTCCAATTGTAAACATAGGAGTATTGTGCATAACTCCATCCTGCGCCCTGTCACTGTCCTCTGTTGATGTTGTTGCGAATACTGGACTATATGTAGAGGGGGCGGCAATTGCCACCCCATTTATCTTAAATTGTTCCATATTCCCTCCTATACAAGATCAAACGGATTAACGCCTGATTGTGTCTGCCTCATTTTCGCTTCGTCTATCACAATCTCAAACAATGTTCTTCGCTGCACATCGGCCTTTACATTATAGGTTCTTGCGCCTGCATTTCCTCCCATTTCCCTGTACGCTTCTTTAAATGCTTTCTTCATGGTAGAAAGAGGTGACACGACTTCTGCCTCTTTGTTGTTATCTCCCAATATAGCGGCAAACTCTCCGGCACGCCTTGGAACAACTGTACCGCTTGCCAAACGCGGCATAGTGTAACTTCGCGGGCGATAAGAATAGCTGCTAAAGCTTAATCCAGAACCAATACCGGTTATAGAACTAAAGCTATACCTGATACTGTTTATGATGCTGGATATCCTATTCGCTAAACTCAATGCCGCAGAAACGATCTGTTGGAATGGTCTGGTCACAATACCCACAAGACTTGAAAATGTACTTTTGAATGATTGAGTGATCATTTTAAGGGGTGATATCGCTCCACTCTGCATATTTTTTGCACCATTTGTTACGCTTTCTTTTATAGACTTCCATTTGGAATTTGTTTCGCTTAAAGCTTGCTTCCACTGCTCCGCAATACCACTCTTCAGCTCTGTGATTTTGCTTTTAGACTCTTTCGCAAGCGAGGAAGCCGATTCGGAAACCGAAGCTTTTATACTCTGCCATTTGCTTGCCGTATTATCCCTTAATTCATTCCATTTCGTTGACGCAGACTCTTTTAAATTGCTTATCTTTTCCACGGCACCTGATTTCATACTTGACGCAATGCTTACGACTTTTTCCTTCGCCGCAGTCATTTTGTTCTGGGCAGACGTCTTTATCACCTCAAACGCTTCTCCTATATTTGTCTTTAACGTATCTATCTGCTTTATAGTTCCGTCTTTTAATTCTGTAGATTTCTGCACTACCCAATCTTTTGCCGCAGTAAATTTGGGAGCAACAGATGATTTCCACCAATTGGGAAGGTCTTCGGTAAAGAATTTCTTTACTTTATCCCAGTTACATATAACAGCAATAAGAGCCGCGATAGCAGCCACTATAATGATTCCCCAAGGGCCTGTTGCCGCCAGAGCTGCGCCTATCGCCTTGATTCCTGTAAATAAAATAGTACCGACAGATTTAACTCCGCCTACTAATGCAGTAAGAATTCCCCCGCCCTTAGCAAAAATTCCTGCCAACCCTTCTTTTCCGCCAAGGAATTTTTTTAATACGGTAACTGCTCCGCCAAGTATACCAGTAGCCTGTGTACTTCCAAGTGCATGAGCTATATCGCCTATAAATCCCAATACTTTACCTGCTATCCCTATCGCCATAATGATTTTAGCAATAGTTGCCGCAATTTTACCCGGTGTATTAGTTTCCAGCCCCGAAAGGAATCCGCCTAATCCCTTAACGAAAATACCTTTTATCAATTCCCATAGCCTGCTAAGGATCCCACCCCAGTCAATTGATTCAAGCATTTTCGCAACATTCTCTCCAAATTCATCCCATCTGGTGTCATTTACAATTTTTATCAATAAATCAAGAAGCTTTATAACCGCATCACTGATTGTAGTTCCAACTTCTTCCCAGCCAAAAGTAGAAAAGAATGTATTCAGGGAATCGACTATTTTATTTCCTAAAGAATCCCAGTCGATTTCATCAATAAAATTATGGATTTCTTTTATTATTCCGGTTATTGCAGTGGCAAGTGTCCAAGCAAATTCTGACAGATCAATTTCATGGATCATGTTTGTGAGTGATCTGCCTATCTTTGCCCCAAGCGTTCCGAATGTGATTCCATCGACGAAATTGCTAGCCAAGTGTATGAATCCCTGGATTATCTTTCCAAGCGCAGTACCTAGATTTTCAATCTCAATATTATTAATGGCATTCATCAGTCCAGAAGCTAATGATTTTCCAATCTTTTTCCACGTCTCAAATTTCTCCATCCGATTCGCAAATCCAAGAAGAAACTTGATAACTGTATTAAGGCCCTCAGCCAATGTCAGGCCCAACTTGTCCCACTTTATTTCGTCAAATATCCCATAAATCCCATCTGCCAATGCCCTGCCACAGTCCTCCCAGTCAATACCTGTGAACAACAGATAAAGAGTATTGACAAGGGTATTAATGCCGGTACCGAACATTCGCCCTATTGCTTCCCAGTTAATAGTCTTCACAAGGCTATTAAAAAGGTCGCAAAATTTATTGATGAAGTTCGTGATGACTCCACCGCAGTTTTTCCAGTCAATAAAATCAGTTATCTTCTTAACTGCGCCGTTGATTTTTTCTCCAAGGATACGCCCTATCTCCTCAAAATCGCCTGATTTGATAAGGTCTTTCAATCGTTTTACAAAATCCTGGATCGCATTATCTATCGGCACTGTTTCAAACATGTCCTCTGGTTTTAGCCCAGTATCGGGCGTGCTGATCCCATTGTCATTACCGTTATTTTTAGAAGTATCTGTAATCTTCTTCTGGATCTTGTTGATTTCATCAATAGGTGAAAGATATCCCTCCGCCTCGTCCGCTGCGTCTTTCAGCGCATCAGACTGGTCATTGATAGAATTTGTAGCCTTATCCGCGTTCTTTGCCGTCTCCCCGTAAGTGTATGCAAAATCCTGCTGGACTGCCTTTGCCCTTGTGAAACTGTTTTTCCCTGTAAGCGCCGCAATAAACATTCCAACGTATGTTATAGCCTGTGACAAAAGATTGATAAATTTTGTCAATATAGGAGCAACTGCGCTTATAAGTGGTGCAAATGCCGTAGCAACGCTGTTTTTAAGGCGTGTTAATGCAGACAACAGCATGGACAGGTTCTGATTTGCTTCATCAGAATACTGCGATAAGTTTACAAACCCCTCCTTTATTGCCGTGGTGATTCCATACAGGACTTTAAAAACTGTGCTATACATGATAGACATACCCAGCATCCTGCCCATGCCGAATTTATTCGATTCTTTGTTCGTCCTATGTAATATACTTGCAAGCTTCTTAAATCCAGTAGAAACACCATTAACAGCGCCGCGCACGCCACGCAGCATAAGAGATTTGCTCAGAGTAAACGCATGAAACGTCAGCTTATTTACGCGTTTCGCCAATCCGCCAAGTGCTACTGCCAAAGTTTTTCCAGTCTTTGAAGAACGCTTCTGCGCATTGCTGGTACTATTAAGACTTTTCTTATACTCCTTTTCAGCAGCTCTTGCTTTTTGAAGTTTTTGGTATACGCTGTCGTATTCCTTGTCTCCAAACCCTAGATTATCAGACGCGAGCTGTTTTAGCTTCAGTTCATAATATCTGGTCTCCTCCGCTACAGTCCTAGTTCTTTTCGCTAATGAGTCCAATTCATTATCCAAGCTTGTCAATTTTCCGCCGTACGCCATATCATTAAGATTCTTCTTATACTCCCTTATCTGTCCATTTATATCCTGCAATTTGATATATACTTCATTGTACTCATCGCTGTTATCAAAATACTTACCAGCTTCTTCAAGCTCTTTCAGTTGTCTCTTGTACTCTTCCGCTTTTGATTTTAGGTTGTCTATTGCGCTGGATGCTTTATTTGCATAGTTATCTACATATTCCATAACTTTAGGATCATATCCACCTTTTCCAGACCACTCTATGCTTTTGGGAAGTTCCCCCTCTTTGATATTTTCAGCACGGTCTATATGGATATCATTCAGATCATCCGCCTGTTTTTTGGCCTTTTTCTCTGCGCTTTCCAACTCTTTTATTTCATTAGCGGCTTCTTTTACACCACTGCCGGCAGTTTTAAATCCCTCTGACATGGATGCGGAGAGCGCGTCTATTGATATCCGCAGTTTATCACAGGATGATACCAGACTCTTGAGTATATCCCTTATGTTATCTGCACCGGCTTTTACGCCATCTGTATCAATCGACGAATCAATGATAATGGAACCATCTTCCAATCCTGTCACCCCCCTGCTATCCAAGCATTTTATTCAGCTTGTCCCGTTCTTCCTGCTCTTCCTTTGAGAGCCGTTTGTCCAGATCACATAATTTACGGTTTTCGTTATAAAATTTCTTCTCCCATTTTTCCATCTTAGACTTGCTGTTTTTTTTCTGTCGGATATTTATTACCTGTAAAAATGTACCGTCTGGTATTTCCATAAAGTACCCCAGGAACGTCCACCAGTGCATATATTTCATTGCCCTTACGTCATGCCCGATCATTTTATTTACAGATGGAAATATCAAAGGAGCGTCTTGTTCCCAGTCCATAATGCGCGGTTTAGGCTTGTTATCCCCTTCAGTTCCCGCGTCGATGAATTCCACGCCTTTTTGTATAGATTCTGTAACCTCTTCTTGTGACAGCGGTTTCCCATTGGACAGAACATATATTGTCCCCATATTTTCAACAATTTCAATGTCGGTATAGAGTATGTCAATCATTGTCAGAATCTTGTCTGTGTCATTTAACTCAGGGTCATTAAAAGCTCTAAGAATATCAACGATTTCACGAAAATCCGTGCGTATCTTATGCTCCTTGCCACAAACGATTAAAGATTTTGGAAGTTCCCATACATCCATTAGTTATGGTACTTCCTTGTGTATTTATTTACCTTTGTATTGGCCCTGTTCACCCTGATTTTGCTCTCTTTTTCGACCAGACTTGCGATTTTGTCTAACACCTCAAACGCAAACACATTTCCGTTGGCCAGCATAGATAAAGGCGCAACTCTGCTGAACAAAGAAGTGCTGGTATCTTCGTTCAGCAGATATGACATTTTTTCCACAATGCCTTTATCCGCGTCCACAATGAATTTTTCTGCGTCCTCTCCTTCTTTCAGATCAAGGCTGTTAAAATATTCAACTACGTCATTATATCGGCTTAAGATACCAGTATCGGACGGATTCCAAAAGAATTCTCCCATCGGCCGTCTGTGTTCATCTTTGATCACATATTTTTTCGTGCCGGTATTAATAATCAGTTCTTCTTCATTTCTATTCGCTATCTGTGAATTTGGTTTTACTAATTTGTTGCTCATACTCTAACTCCTTTTCTGGGTCAATTAAAAGTTCATTATTACTCAGCGATTCAAAATATGCTTTTTTGACTGCGTTTAGTAACGTTCATGCTTCACTACTGGATCCCGCTGTAAATTTCTTAGTGCTTAAATCAAATTTACCCTCCACACGATTTCCAGCATTATATACAGTGAATGGGGTCTGCACTCCTGTTGTATCACCGCCTACAGAATCAGGGATTACATACACATCTTCACGCCACGCCTTAAGGACTGAACCGTCAGCATTCAGCAGTACATCTACCTGTGAGGTCTTACATGCATCCCCCTTCTTCCTGTTCATTGCTATATCCATGATTTTTTCTGATAACTTATCATCATATGAGTAATAATAGGGGGAAACCTCTGAACTTACCTCATACCCAGAATGCTGTACGCTCTGGCTTCCTAATATATTTTTTTTCGTTTCGACTTCTGGGTTAAGCTCCTCGTTAAATTCTTCCAGATCATCCCCCAGCCTAACATAAGTGCTCGCTGCATAAGTTGTGTCAAAAGCAGCATCAATAAAGTGTGCAAGGTACTGTCTTTCAGCTTTCATATTGTCATTCTCCTTTACTCAAAATAGTTGTTTTCGTATTGCACGGTTATATAAACAACCCAGTCGCAGATGCCATCATCATAATTGTTTGCATTGTATGATGGTGTAGTGCGACGGATTGAATTTATCTTGCGGCCCCCTATTTCTGGGTACCTATCCAGCTTATAATTCTGTCTGGATACAGTTATCTCTTGCCGTTCTAACCATTCTCCCAGTTTATCAAGCTTCTCTTTTACATTTATCCGCAAATGCTCAGATGTTGATGCGGTACGATAAAGCACATAAAACGGATATTGGCAGGTTTGCCGTACCTCACCAACGATTGTCTTTTTTTCTCTCTCTATTACCGCTCCGGATACCGGATACCATGCCACTCCCGAATCATCACTGATAAATGAAAAAACAACCTCTTCCTCTTCTGTCCATCCAGGGAACCGGTTTATCAGCTCATCTATGGCCTTTGTCATCACTGCCGAGCCGCCAGTGTCATATTTTATACCTGCCATACTCTTACTCCTTTATGGCGTTCTGCGCCTGCGCAATCCAGCTCTTAAGGTCTTTCTTCTTTGCTGGGAGGAACCATTCTTTCTGCACATCAGGATTAGCTAATTTATTAAAATCTAACTCGCGTTCTGTTGCCTTGAGCTTTGCCCCTAATTTATATCTTGGGCCAACTCCAGGTATATTCATGGGGCCTTTTCCGGTTTTTGCGTCAACCATGACCTTACCCTTGTAAAGATAACGTCCTTCAGGTCCCACACCGGCATAAACGATTCCTGTACCTTGGACAGCGGCACTTTTTGCAACAGTACGCTGTATAAAGCTCCCGGTAACTTTTGGCATATAAGGTATCATGCTTTGCATTATGGCACCATCAAGAGCGTACTGTGCACGACGCATAGCTTTTTCAGCTCCGTCCATGTCAAGTTTGATCTTGACACCCATTTCCTGTATCGAAAAACCCTTGAAATGCTTTTGTGCCATCTACTCACCGCCGATCTCGAAGTGTGGGATAAGATTGTATTTCCCCACAGTGTTAATTTTAAACACATTATCATATTTAGACTTCATATAGGATAACAGGCCGTTCGCATAAATGCTTTCATCCTCAACGATCACTTCCTCAGGGTATTCGCCTTCAATAAAGAAATCATGCCCTTCGTTAAATGTGATTGATAACATTTTTCCTTCATACGTCTGTGCATTCCATTCTTTTGGCAGTAAATACGATTTACCTTCCACCAGCGGCCTGCCCTCTATAGAAATATACCGTATATGTAGATTAGCTTTATCGGCATCTGACAATCCCGTTTTAGCCATTACAGCGCCTTTATCTACGACCAGATCTACACCGTCAATAATTGTCGGGAACCAGACAAAGCCATTCTTTTCGCTGCCACTACGATTAAATACAGTAATCGTCCTATCATACATTGGAACCACCTCACATCACATCAGCTTTTGTTCCCAAAACATTAATTTTACAATCCTGCATATAGCAGCAACTCTCCTTTATCGTCTTTTACACCAGTTAGGTATTCCTTCACCGTGTCATATTCCAATCGCCTACGGGTTTTCACATCTTTTACTGCTGTAGATATGGTACTGGTTGTTGCACCCTGTCCCACAGCATAATGTATAGACTCGCTCCCGGATGACACCGCGGTTATCTGTTTTCCTATCACTGTTCCGTCCTCTTTGTTGATAATACCAGTAGATTCCTCTGCTTTTCTATCTTCTGCTTCTATCCGGTAAAACAATTCAGCCAGGGCACATACTGCTCTCTGCACCCTGGCCGCTGCTCTTTCATTTGTCGGAAGTCCTTCTGCCAGCCTGTCAAATGTGATAACGTCAATTTCATCACAAGACCGCTGGCAGAATTTTTCAAACACATCTTCCGGGATCATATCTCCAAAATAGCGTGTAGCATAAAATTCGTATGTGGTATACATAACGTCACCTCTTATCCGTTTGACTTAATCATACCCATGCGGATGTTCTTCTCCTTGTAAGCCAAAGACCAGTTCGCCTTTGCTCCGAGTTCTACATTTGTCGGGGACTCCTTTTTAATCTTTGTTGCAGCAATAGAAAATCCATTGGGATGCATGACATACCCCTGCTTCGTATACAGTTTGCGGATGCCCGCTTTTGTCTCTGGGTCGTAGTCTGCGTAATATGGATCTTCATAGTTGGTCTTATCACAAGTCAGTATAGAGCCGGAGCCAATCATATAAGTCTTATATACTGGCACAGAACCAGAAGTATCTACCGTAAACCGATCAGACACTACCGGGATGAAGCCTCCGATCGTCGGCATTTCCACATCACCGGCCAATGCATTCGGCACAGTATATTTGTTGTAATCCACAAGCCCCATAGCCTTGTATCTGGCATACATATAAGAGTGCAGGAACAAAAGCCCCATATTCTCGGCAGAATCCCCTATTGCTTTCTGCTGTGCGTAAATAAGCGTAGTCTCATCTACTTTATTTGCCTCCGAAGGGGTCCCTTCTGCAGCCGAGATATCTGTGATATGATTCGCCATCCCGTCAAGGCTTAACACAGCATCCACAATAGACATCAGGTCTTTAGCTCTCACCTGCCGATAGTATCCGGATACGCTGTTCGCGACATGTGTCATAGGGTCCGCTCCAGTCAGTTCTTTTGTAAAATCCTGCGCCTTCCATGCTTTCATCCTCTGAATCAACATACAGGTCTGTTTGCTTCCAGTAATCTCGGACGGGGTGTTATCCGTTTCTCCATCATTGTTCAGCGCCGGGTCCTCTTCAGCATCAATCGGCACATAGAAAGGCAGTGTTGCCACATTTCCCTTGTCACCGATCAGATCCATGATCGTATTATCCTGTACCAAAATACCGGATGCTAAAATCCTATCGTTCCATGTGGGCTGTTCTGCCATATATTCGGAGAATACCTCCGGGTCAAATACAAAACCTCCAAATGTTCCAGTCATTGCCATAACTTATTTCCTCCTATTTTCATTTTCTCATTGCTTCGTACAGTTCCGGGTCACTCTGTTTCAATTTAGTACGTTCGTCAAGGGACAGTTTCCTGAAATCATCTTTTGTCATGCCGCCATTTCCAGTGCCAGTGAACTTCGTAGTGAATTTTGCCTTATTCTGTTCGGCCTTCTGCTGTCCCTCATCCACGACAATATTCGGGATCTGGTTCCCGTCTTTGTCTGTGATAAGTCCTTTGAAGATATCTTCAATAGATTTTCCTTTTGCGGTATCCTTGTCCAGCTCTTCCATGAGTTTTCCCCTGATACTGTCTGCTGTCAGGGAGTTCACGAATTTCTTGTCCCCCATGAATGTATCTACTGTCTTCTCCAATGCCCTGCGTGACTCTTCGGCAGCACGCTCTTCCTTCTCCTTCTGCAAGTCCGCTGTTAGGGTTTTAACCTGGTTTTGTAAGTCTTCCACATCCACCTTCTCAAAATCTTCAAGTTTTCCCTGCACGTCCTCAAGAGACTGTTTGTATTCATCCCTTTTGGCTGCCGCCTTCTCGAATTCAGCCTTTGTCCGGTAATTTTCTTTCCATGCCTTGTCAAATCCTTCCTTCTTGTCTTCCGGGATCTCAATTCCGAACTCTTTCATGATTTCATAAATGTTTTTCATTTTCCTAGCCTCCTGAAATGATTTTATTGACCGCTCTTTCTGCGGTTGGATTCTGCCGGATTGACCCCCGGCCAGGTAACACGTGTGAGGGGAATCGAACCCCATGTATGTTCCCGAAGAACCACACGCACCTCTTATGTAGATTTGTTATTGTATCTATCCGCAGCCGCTCTAGCCTTCGATTCCTCCGAATATCCCCACTTTGCTGTATGCAGCCTTTCCTGCAAAGGTTTTATATTATGCATATCACAAAAATTCTTATATTTCGCATTCTGTCTTTTAAGGGTGGCGGCTATATGGTCGTATTCCTGTTGTAACTCATACTTCAACTTTTCATCCCCCGTGCTCTCAATTGCCGTTCGCAAACCAAGCAACTCTTGCTTTGTTTTACGGATATTACGTTCCATTTCTCTCATGTGCTTGTTAATATCCTCAATCTTCTTGTTTGCTTCGGAATCAATGTCTCCATATGGATTATGAATGCCATCTCCAGGTCCGAAAGAATGGCGGCAATTTGCACCGCACAATCCAGTTACGGAACCGTATCCTGTTGAAGTGCGAAAATCAGGAAACCTTTTATCCCGACCAGTACGGCTAAAAAATTTTCCCTGCCACCAATAGTGATTACCTGGGTTTTCCCCGCCATCTCCAGTACGTGCCCCATAATGTGCGCTTGTGAGTATAACGTCCCACTCCATTTCCTCCATGCGCGCAATCTGTATATCTCCTGTGGCCTGCGCCACACCTGTTCTTACTGCCCTTGCAACTGCTGTCTCTATGTAGTCCTCATGACCGGAGGGATACACAACTTTCACGCCAGTCTTCGACACATTTTCAACTGCTTCTCTCACTGCTCCCGATAACGGCTGTACATTTCGAGTGACCTTCTCATACGCCATGTCACATTCTTCAATAAATGTCTGTTGTGCGGCATTGGCGGTTGTCCGTGTAAGGTTCCGCAGTTCCCCATTAGTAGCTTCATAATTTCTTTGCATAATCCTGATCAGGTGTGGCGCTTGTTTTAGTGGCGTAGGAGACAGTCCAGTAGCCTTATACGTTTCATTGTCATACTCAATAGCTTTTATACCTGCCTCTTCCATTCTGGCCTTAACCTCTTTGTACTGGATTCCCAGATGGTTTGATATCTCCTTCTGGATATCCTCAAGCAGATATCCAGACTCCTGTATGGTGTCTATCTGCCACCTGTCAATTGGAGTGAATAAATATTCCTCTCGCCTTTCCAGTCTCCTTACCATCCGTGATATTATGAGGGCTATAATCTTCTGGTGCAACTTACTGGCATTCTCTTCTGCCCCTTCTGTTATCTGCCTTAAATATTCCGGTGATAGCATAGGCTATTCTTCCTTTCCAAATAACGTTGGCTCTTCCGGCTGCGCTTCTTCTGTAAGGGCTTTGGCTTCTTCCTCTGTCATGTTTTCAAACTTCACAAAATACTTCCATGCCGGGATTTTCCTATTTACCACATACTTCCACCAGTTTGCCTTGTCCTCTTCGTAGCTGTATATGATATCTCCGAAGCCGTATTCTACCTCATACTGCCCGGAAGGGGCCAGGCCATACAGCTCCGCCATGATCTGCAATGCATATATCAGGCCGTCCATACAATTTTCCAGCTTGTCCCGGCAGTCCTTTATAAACTGTATTGTCCTCTGCTGGTCTGCTTCTATCTGCGTCGCCGTTACCATCCCCGTTTTTTCATCAAATACGAAGTAACCGTTGCTGTAACCACATTTATAAGCAATAAATGAGAGATACATGTTGATTCCCACTTTTCTCATCTCTGTATTTAACTGTGGGTTTATTTCTCTATAGAAGTCGTCAGCACTATTTCCGAACACATTCCTCACGAATTTAGGAAGTTTTATATCTTGACTACTTCCTATTTTCATACCGCTTTTTTGTGTCAGCCTATCATCCAACAGGGTTATTTTTTGACTGATGTCAATTTCATACGCATTCCTGCTATATGCTATATCAAGGTCCTTTAGTTCCTCGATCGCAGTGGAGAATATAGGCAGTCCCAGTGTGCTTCTGCTATCTACATTGTTTGCATCAGGTGTGCTGAACACTCCAAATAGAGGGCTGTCCAGTCTCTCATTATTTTCCTTGGTGATATATGCATCTGGCAACAAATTCGACCAGCGTGTCTTTTCCAGTTCTATCTTCTTCCCAATTTCATCTTGACCATCAGACACATATGCCCTGTTAGATATGGCATACACATAGTCAGCTTCAAACCTGTGATACTCCAACCTGGTATAATACCTATTACCATTCTGGTAGCCATCTTTGAATATAATCCCATTGATATTACCGTTATCATCCGTGGATGTGATGATGAAATCAGCCGGGGTAAATACATCCACACCGCTGCCATTAGGCTTGAGAATCGCCGTGCCATGCGCCAACCCCATCTCTACCCACTTACGTAAGTTGAAATAGCATTTGTCTATCTGACCCTGCAAATATTCCCCCATTGGCGATCCGCTAACAGAAATGGAGACTGCAAGCGTTATTAGTCTGGCAGTCTCCTCACATATCGTTTTAGCAAAATTAATTGTCCGAACATTGTCCTCTTCATTTACCCACGCCGGATGACCTCTGTATATCATCACACACTTATTGATAAGAGCGTCCATCTGTGGGGACGTTACCGGGCTGACTTTAAACTCTCTTTCTGCTTCATTCTTGAACAACATTCCCCACCACCTCCTAATCGTTGATATGATCCCCATAGTTTAATCACCTTTTCCACCGCCAGATGCTATAAGTAATACTAAAAATCACAGCAATGGCGGCTATAATCACTTTTAATGCAAGATATGTTTCCACTGTCATGCGCTGTTCCCCCTTCTGTTAAAGAAGTCTTCGTATGCATAGCGAAGGGCGGCTATGATATGGTCTTCCTGCCCTTCTGGATATCCACTCATGACATTGCCGTCCTTATCTCTGGCATACTCATATTTAGTAATCTCATTGTAGGCATTTGGTGTCCTGCGCCTGTCTATCACGATTATCTTTCCTTGCAGCCACTTAAACCCGTACTCTACGCTTCCAGGGCCTTTGATCGCTGCTCTTGCCAGAATACCCATATCCCTGTAGTCATTCACGGATTTGTTCTCGTTGCTGTCACAAGTAATCAGATAATCATCATACCCATGTTTGATTATCCACTCTGCCGTTTTCTTGTTCGGCGTTTTGTTTACATAATTTTCATCAATCAGATATATCTTTTCATGATGGCTGTCGTAATACGACCGGATAAACGCATACTTATCCGGGTACCATCCCCAGTCAACGCCCTGATAGATCCTATCCATACGGTTAATTTCATCATCTGTAATCTCCCGGATCTCAAGGTATTCAAACACGTTTCCGCCGGAACCGTTAGCTACACCATCATACTCGTTCTCATACGCTTCTGGGTTAATCTTTCTCAAGTGCTCAGCGTCATCTATAAATTTCTGTCCCAGCCATTCCGGCGGGACATCCTTATATGTGCTCCTGTACACTACAGCGTCAGGGTTATCTCTCTCTGTTTCCGCCACATACTCATTTGCCCAGTTATTTTTACTCTTCGGAGGATTAAATGATTTAAATTTATAAGCCACATCTCCACCACGGATAGCGGACTGCTCAATGCTTCGGATTTCTTCTGGCCCGGCGAACTGGTCAAGCTCCTCAAACCATACTATCCCGATATAACCAAATTCTGGCTTGATTGATTTTATTTTCAACGGGTCATCCGCACCACGGAAGAATATTTTCTGCCCGGTAGGCTTGTATATAATCTCAAGCGGGGACACCTTATAAATAAATTCGTCTTCCAGCCCCATTTTCTGTATTGCCCATTTCATTTGAGCGTACACAGAGTCATGTAAGGTATTCCCAACCTTACGAAGTATCAGTGCATGCATATCGCTATTATTCTTAATCAATTCTCCGACTATGCATGACACAGAAGAGGACTTAGTAGAACCTCTGCCGCCGGGGAAATCATACTCCGTATGTTTCCTATTTCTGATGTCACGGATAATTGGGTGAAAACCGTCTGCAATGATATCTAAGTCCATATGCCATATACCGGCATTACGGGCTGCTTCTGCAATACGCTGTTTTTCTTCTTCCTCTTCCCTGATTTTTAAAGCTTTTTCTAAATCATTCGCAGCTTTTAATCTTTCTGTGAGGGCAGCGTCAAGTTCAAATTGATCTTTTTCTTCTCCGCGGACAACACGGGAACGGAACTCTTGTATCTCTTTCAGGCTACATATTCGCTGTGAATCAATTTCTTGCTGTCGGCATGCTATATAAGCCTTTATGCCCTCGTTTGCCATCAGCCTTCCCACTCGTTTGTTCAAGCCCTTTTCTGCATATCCGGCATCTCTCGCCGCCTTTGTCATATTGCCGCCATTTTCTATGTAATTATCAGCGAACGCCTTATATTGCGGTTTTAACTTTCCCATAAGCTCGTCTTGCATTAAGTTTTCACCGCCTTATATATGTCGTTCAGGCATTGTATAGCCTCTATGCCGGATGTAGACGAAAGTATTGTCATCTGCTCATCTTTTAATTCCCCTGTTTTCTTACGATGTGATACTGGGGTGGTAAGGCGGAATATGGTTATCATACGTTGCTGATCTTGAGCATAGAATTGTCGCGTATCTATGCTTACTACTAATCCTTCTTTTAGTATAGCTGTCTGTAGCTTTTTCATTATGCTTCGTGTATTCACCTTATCCCCTCCACTATTTTATTGCATTAAAAAGAGACGGCGCTAACCGTCTCTCGTTCTTTTAATTTATTAAATACATTTAGCCTTTTGAAACGCCTTCAGCATCTTTGGGAACTGAAGAGCAATCCAGTCGGTGATTTCCTCAGATTGCCCCCAGTTCTCTACATTCCCGCTATTCGTCCATAGGCCGCTTTCGTGCAGAAATGCATGTGTGATCTCATGCCTCATTACATTCTTTGTGTGGGCTTGAAGGTCCTCTACACTCATAGGGCATCCCTCGAATTTACCGACCACTATCTCTTTTATAGTTGGGTCCATATAACCGTCGCATTCATTCAGCTTTGGTTTTTCCTCGTTTGTAGCTATAATTATTCTGTATTTAGTTCCAAGTATATTAACTTTCATAATACCTCCATGACATAATCCCATAACAAAAGCGCCCAGCCAGATATCTGACCAGACGCTCTCTATTGCTTACCCCAGGGGATAATCCTGGAGGCCACGCAGCACTCAGTGCACATTATGCTGTCGTACTCCCTGCCTCTCCGGTGATCCGGCGGCAGATAAGCATGTGCACCGCCGAAGCGGTGCTGTTATCCCAGTCCTGGGACATACGGTTTAACGACTTTACCGCGGTCATTGTATAGCAGCACGCAACCCACCCCGTACTACTCTGGCAACCATAAGTTCCTTACATTGCCCCTACCCAAATGCCCTTTAGGCCATGTCTTCTCTCGGCAGTCCTGGAATACTCGACGTTAATCTACTCCTTTACGGAACCATGCTGCCTATACGCCTTACTGCGCAGTGCCTGACGTACCTATGTGGTACCGGCGATTCAGCCGCGGAGCTGTGACACCCCGCAGCCGAACTTTCAAACGGAGGATAGTCAACATCCAAATGAGCCGTTTGCTTTCGCCCACTGGCTCTATGATAATAATAACATAAATTTTTTATAAATTGTATTAATCTTCTAAGACACTCTTTATCCGTTGTGAAACTCTCGCCTGAGTATATCCAACCGTTGTAGCAATCTCTTGCTGCGTCTTCCCTTCCAGAAACGTCAGTTCAAATATCTGTCTATCAACACTATCCGAAATTTCTGCTATGTACTGCTCAATCTCCAACACCGTCGCCCTGATCTGCTCCTGCCTCTCTTTCCGGATCCGCAGTCGCCTGGCAATCTCATCGGCTTCTTTTGGCTCATCCATTTGTACAGTAGTACGGACCTCCGTAAAAGGAAAATCCTTACTAGAGCCTACCACCTTTCCCATGACAGTAGGGACCTCTGCAGCACGGTCATACAGCTTGTCTATCGCCTTGTCATTCAGTGCCTGCTCTTTCAGCAGCGCCCTGTACTGTTTCAGGGTTTTCTTGTCCATTGGCATTACCTCCCATCAGCTTACTTGGATCATTTACCCAACGGAAAAAGTCAACAACACAATCATCACATAGATCATATTTACAACAGTGATTGTTCTCTCCTCTTACACTTATATGTCCAAACGATTCGCCGCTGCAATCGTCTCCTTTAATCTTTAATTTATTGCTGTCAAAATAACTACCGCATCTATCACACTTCATTGCATACATCGGTATCACCTCCTGTCCCACATCTGCATAAACTCTTGATACGAATAGCTCTCACAGGCTCCCGTTTTATGCCGGAGGAGAATGTGATGCTCACATAAATCTACAACCTGCATCCGGCGGCTTACCTTTACAATCCGTCTCCCATCGTCTTTTACCTCCACTTTTATGTACACAATATCTCCGCGCTTTACTCCGTACCGCTTTTCCCGCGCTCTTATATTTTCTTCCCGTCGAATTGCTGGAAGCGCCTGCTCGTAGGTAGGGTCCGGGCAGCCTGATTTGTTTTTTATCATCTATCTTTCTCCTTTCTAGGTATTCCAAAACTGTCATTTTTTCCGTGGCCTCATGCCCTCCCATATAGTTTCTATGGTCTTGAACCGGTATCCGCAGATCGGGCACTGCCTCCGCCGCAATACTGCAAAACCGTCTAAGCTCTCCTCTGTATCCGTTACCTGCGTTTTGCCGCCGCATTTCTTGCACTTCATGACTCGCCTTTCTCTTTGCCGCCGTTTTCCAATAGCCACTGGAACACCAGACGGTTTGCAATATGTGTAAAACCTATAAGGTCAGTATCATCACCGGTTATTCCAATATATAAGAGATGTACTGCCATAATCATTGCTGTAAAGTCATCTGTAAGATTATCCTCATTAAGTTCTATTTTGGGTATTTCTGTGCCTTCTCTTTCCTCTTCATCTAAATATAGATCCCTTAAAACTGTCACAAACTTTTCTACTCTTTCGTTAAATTCCTGTTTATTCATCTGTTCTCCTCCAATTTCACTATACTAAAAGTGCCAATACACCGAAAAGTCCAACTGCCACACCTGCGCCTATCCAAATACCAGCGTTCAAATAAGCGAATGAATCTAAAATGTATTCTTTAATGATTTTTTTCATGTTTTTACTCCTTTTCATGATTTTTTTATCTTTTCACCACAGTTTCATCACATTTTCCCGGTATAGTAATACTCAACAAAGGGCGATAACCTTTTTCATATAGACTTTTCTTTTTCATACTG
>Ga0228674_1000830_pt1 | contig 19920 bp, 15 predicted proteins | sample 1D_rmetaG_FD_189054 | JGI IMG/M metagenome (GOLD analysis project Ga0228674, IMG submission 189054) | Seawater microbial communities from Monterey Bay, California, United States - 1D_r | ecosystem: Environmental > Aquatic > Marine > Coastal | place: USA: California | collected 2016-09-26
GTCATTAAAAATAATATCATCAAATTGTATTTCACTTTTAATATTTGATGTACTAACTGTAACAGTACCTTCTACAGCCATATTACCAATTTGATTTCTGTTTCCAACTTGTGTAATAGTACCATTAATGCTTACATCATCAATATCAGTATTACCATCAACTGTTAAATTATTAGACATAATAACATCATTTATAGGTACAATGACATTGCCTTCAGCACGTAACTCTAAATTTGCGTTTGAAACAGTTGTGCTAATAAAGTTATCATCAATTTCAATTATACTATCAGTAATAACTATTTCGTTTAATTCTAAGTCCCTAGTTACTGTAATATCTGTAGTTGATATTGATGCTGCAAATAAATCTTGTGTTACTCTTACATCATTATTTGGTACAGCAACATTGCCAGTTCCGGATGCAGATAGAGATAAATCTGCTCTAAAATAATCACCTTCAAATATTATACTATTATATTTTCCAGGATTAGCAAATTCGTCTTCTAGTAATATTTCAACAACGTTTTTAATAAATGCATCTTTTGTTGTATCACCTGTAGATCCGTTTTGAATATATTGCAACCAAGCAAGTGCATCACTTGTAGTTGTATTACTGTCTCTATTAACATCTGCATACGAAAGTGCATAGTCAGGAGCACTTGTTCCATTTGCTAGTAGCGTTATTATATTTTTTTCTGTTTGTCCTACATAGTCATCAACTGTATCGCCGTCTGCCATTGCATAAATCATTTTAGATAAAGAATGAGTAACGTTTGAATTTGTAGTGTTTAATCTTAAATCTTCTCTAATATTTTGTATTACATTGTCGTTAATATTAAAGTTAGTTGTAGTAATTTCATTACTTATAGTTAATCCGTTGGCATTAAGATTTCCTGTCTGTGTAACATTTCCGACTTGTACAGTATTGCCAGTTTGTGTGTTAGTTCCATTTATATTAACCTGAACTGGAGTAAAAGTTGTAACAAATCCAATGTCTTCAAACATACTAACATTGTCCCATTCAACAATGTTATCAACTGAACGGAAAATAATATCAACAGCTGATGTTTGTGCTACAAAACTATATGTTAGTAATTGATCATTAACTAAGCCTGATGTTTCGTTCCATTCAAAAAGAGTTCCTACACCCGACTCAAATATTCTTAGATAAAAAGAATTTCCATTAGTTACACTTCTAAACTGTGCTTCAAAATCATATGCTTTTCCTGGTACTACAGTAATTTCTTGTGATACGTTTCTAGCTGCACCTGTAGCATCAATTTGTAAATTACCATTTACATCATCAGCACTGCCGCCGCCAGTTTGTGACCATCCGTTTACATTATTATCAAAGGTTCCATTGACTACTAGTTCAGGACCATATTCATAATTTGTTTCATCGTCTTCAAAACTAGTAGTTCCTGATACTTCTAATGTATTAGAAATAGTAACATTAGTGTTTTCTACTTCAACACTTCCCGTACCAGAAGCACGTAGTAACAAGTCTAAATTTCCGTTATTAGTAGTAATATTGTTTTGTGTAATTGTAATATCACTAACATTAGCTTCATTAAACCGAGTTTGTAATGTAACATTAACATCATTACTACTATTAATATCAGAAACTTGTAAGTTATTTTCTATATGTACATTATTATTTGGAACAAGTATTTTACCAGTGCCACTAGCACGTAGTTCTAAATCTGCACTAGTTGTAGTTGTTGTAATTACATTGCCATCAAATAATATTTCTTCTAATTGTGCTTGACTACTTACATCTAAATTGCCGTCAATTGTAGCATTAGTTACTGTGTATGTTCCAGTTTGTAATACATTTCCAACATGTACTAGCGCACCACTTATATTAGTTTCTTGTAAATCTGTAATTGCATCAACAGTTAGGTTATTATCTATTTGTACATTATTAGTTGGTACAAGTATTTTGCCTGTATCACTAGCACGTAGTTCTAAATCTGCATCACTATCTGTAGTTGTAATATAGTTGTCATCGAATGTTATATCATTTATTTCTAGTTTATCAAAATATCCTTTATACCATTCACGAGATAATTCTCCAAGATCAAATTGGAGAGTTGTATGCGGATTGAAATCCTGTTCAAATTCTACATTAAAGGTTAATCTATCATCTAGTGTTTGATCACCTGCTAAGTTTAATGTACCGCCAAAACTAAAATTACCTGTAATATCTACGTTACCAGTTACATTAGTATTATCTAAATAATTTATAGTATTAGTAGCACTTGTAAAATCTAAGTCTCCTGCTAATGATTCTATAGTATTATCAGATATTCTAATATTACCAACTTCTATTCTTGCACTAGTAATTGTAGTATCATTTCCTGGTCCAGGAATAAGTAACCCTGTCTCAGACTCTACATTGATTTCGCTAATATTAAAACTAGTTTGTCCTGTTTGCAAGTCGATAAAGAAATTATCACCAACTCTAAAATCACCCTCATGATCAGTACTAACATAATGTATTGTACCACTGTTTAGTTCAACAACTTCATTTGCTTGTATACGATTAGTTAGATCATTTGATTTATCTACTCCAGAACCTATATACCCAAAGTTGTGTTGAATAAGATACATTAGTGTATCAGCACCGTCTGCTACAGCACCATAATTACCGTATACGTTTGCTGAACCAATTGAGCGTAGCTCTGCTCCGTACTCAACTGTGCTTCCGTCAACACCTACTTTACCAGTTACGCCATTAAATGCATACAATCCTCTGTTAGCAAAGTATGTAAACGAATTGAGCCATTCAACTCGTACGCCGTTTGTCATGTTAATTACATCAGCGCCAGGTGATATAAATGTTACACTATGGAATAACATCGATGCTCTAGGACTTGCAGAATTTAGTTCTGCGCCATCAATCCAAGCACCTCTACCTGCATCACCTGCATTTAATGAAGTTTCTGATGTAAGTGCTGTTATGTTCTGTATATACGGAGAGCGATCGCTCATTACAGCATTAGGTGCAAAACGAAAAGCGTATCCTGTATTATCTGTACTATTGTAATAATAATCTTTAAGTGTTAAATCACTAATAGTTGTATTATCGTTCATATGAAAGATATCTTTACTCTGCGTTGCAACAGTAGGTGTAATGATAACATTACGTATATCTTCACCTATAATAGATACATTATTTGGAACAACTAGAGGACATGTTTCTTGATATGTACCTGCAGCAATTCTTATTGTTACTGGTTGTGCGCCACTTGCATCTGCAGATTCTAATGCACGTTTTATAGTTGCAAACGGTGCTAACATATGATCACCGTCGTTAGTGTCGTCTCCGTTAGGTGCAACATATAATGTGCCGCCGTAACGCAAGTTAACATTAATAAGACCAACAGTTAACTCGTTAGTACTTGCATCTACACCGTTTATAAGATTAGTATAAAGATATTGCCATTGTTTATCTTGACTACCTAAGTTATAAGTGTCTGTTTGATCTGGAATAATATAAGATGTAATTTCTGAACCAAATGTTACAGTATCTTGACTAATATCATCACCTAGTGTAATACTACCGTCAAACGTTATATTACCTGGAGTATGAATATCTCCAAAAACTTCTAGCCCATTAAATATTTCTACCTGGCTATTAATTGTGTCTAAATCTTCAAGAAGTGTAATTTGTGCATCAATTAATTTTGCATTTATAATTGCTATTCCACGATCATATGCTGCACTCGGTGGGCTAATATTTCCTCTTGTGAAACTAAGAAAGCCCATAACGTCATCAATGTTAATGGTACCACTTTCATTCCAGTCGCCTCTTTGAAACCCACTTGGTAAAACCGTAGTCCAAAATTCGTAGTCTGCATTGCCAGGGCCAATTGCACCTGTTGAAACTTGTACAAGTGTATCATTTAGATTTGCAAGGAAAGCTGCAGAATTAGCTTCATCAAAATATCGCAAAGGACGTAAATCAATATTTGCGCTTGAATTAATTGTACTAATAATATTATCACTAATACGTATTTGATCAGTTTCCATGTTTGCCATAACAATTGCATTGCTAGAAGCTAGATTAATATCACCAAAGCGACTAATTGTTGAATTGCTTATTGTATATTCTGGAAGTGTTGTAGTTTGCTCAACTTTAAGGTTAGTTGTTTGTGTAGTGCCATCTACTTCTAATTCAAAATTAGGTGTGGCAGTATTAATACCAATACGTCCAGTATTAACATCTACTAATAATAATTGTGTTGCGTTTAGGTCGTTACGAAATGCTAAGTTACTACCGTTACGTAGCAAGTTATCTTGTAATAATGGACCGGATATTCTACCTACTTGTGCCACTCGTTAATCTCCCTGACACAGTATTTATTGAATTTACTTGTCGAAGTTATGTAGGGCTGTTATTTTAACAGGATCGCCGCCAATGCCGGCTGATGGTGGAGGTGATGAAAATTCAACATATGTTCCTGCAGCTTTTCCTGCTGGATTTTGTGTCAGTACATAGTTATTACCAACACCTGCACGTTGCCATACGTTTTCAACATAAACAAATATATTCTGTGCGGCATCTGGTACAGTGTAATCTGTATTTGGATCTTGACTATCTAATGGTCCAAATAAAGTTTCTACATCGTCACCTAATCCTAATTCCTGTTGAATAATTCCAGGATCATTATTAGGCTCTTTGTATCTAACACTACGCCATTCGCTTTCTGAATATATTTCTAATTCATTAACAGTTGTATTATAACGCAAATGACCACTTGTTGGTGTAGTTGGTCTCTGTGCTGTTGTACCTTTAGGTACAAGCATTACATTGTTACTATCAACAATAACTTGATCGTCTGTATCATACTTAACACCTTTACCATAGATGTTTCGTAGATTTGTATTTTGCGCTTTTAATAATCTCATTTGTTATACTTCCAAATAGCTCACTGTAGCTGATAAATCAGTTGCACCTGCTCCTGATGTAAGTTGTGTTTCAAAGCTAATCATATCGCTAGAATCTAATACCATACGTTCTGAATCAAACGTAAATGTTTCACCTGCAGGCAATACTAAATCTTTTACAACAGTCGATGCAGCTCCAATTGCTCCTGGAGTATTTTCATCAACAGCCTTTGTAATATACATTGTAAATGCTGCTTCTCTAGTTTCTGGACTAGCACCAAATGGACTAAATGTATTACACACAACAATATTTGTAATTGCTTGTGTTTTTCCTACGGGCACTGTAAGTAAGTCTAATTGTGATGTTGTTAATTGTGCTTGTATAATGGCCATGTGTTTTCCTTAAAATAGCATTCCAAATAGCAATGCTCTATTCTTACTTATTATTTCGTCTCTGCGTTGTTGTTCGTTAACGATAAACAATCCTGTTGACCCTGTTCCTGGTGTCTTACTATATAGCTTAACACCTTCAATCGGAGCTGCTGGATCAAATACCGATCCTTCATCGTCACCTGGAGTTTTTGTTAATTCAAATGTATCTTTAACTCTTACTACGCCCGACCCTGGTGCAGAAAGTACAAGATCGTCATTACTGTTGTATGTGGAAATTTCTGTTCCCATAATCTGTATATCTGAAATTTCTACACGATTATTATAAAAATTAGCTATTTCGCTTCCATCTACAGTAACAGTAATTGTAGTTGGATCAAGATTTGGATCAGTTATTGTCTTACCTGAAAGTGCTACATAGTTATCAGCATCTCCACCTGTAGTCGAATGATTTACTTTAACTCTATTTGGTGATACTATACCAGTTACAACATGTGTTCCATTAAGTCCGTCTATAGCAGGATCACTTGGTGATGTTTGTACACCTGTGATTGAAATATTATCGCCTAATGTATATCCGTGTGTACCTGATGTTTGTATAGTAGTGTTTGAACCTGTTTCAAATATTAACGAAATAGTATTATTTTTATCATTAATTGTAATACTAGAATTGTCTTCTTGAATTTTATCAATTTCAACAGTGTTAATACTATATTCAACTATGTCAATTACGGCTTTTGTATTAGGTATATTATCATCGTCTTTGACAATATTTCCGGTTATTGCTTCTGGTGTAATTTCACCGTTAACATAATTCCAAATTCTTTCTTCGTAGTCATTTGATCCAGTAACTGATATAACTCCTGCTATACCTGTAACTGTAACATACAAACTTCCACTTGCAATAATTCCATCTGTTCTTAATGGTAATACTGTTTCAGAACCTAAATCACCTTGTGTAGCTAACCAGGAACCTTTTCCTGTAGTTCCGCCTAATGCCCAAGATATATTATCATCATATACCCATCTTGCATTACCAATTGCATGTCCTCCAGAATCACTACCTCTACTAACTTCAATACCACTTGAATATGGTCTATCAAGACTAGCTGGTAATCCTGGTCCAGGGTTTCCTTCACTAAGTAAAAGAATATTATCAGATATAGTAGAAATTGTAGAACTAATAGTAGTAGTGTCACCTTTAATTTCAAGGTCGCCTCTAACTACAACTTTTCCGCTTCCGTCATACGTTGCGCCAGTTGTGTCAAGAAATATTGTGCCACCTTGAGCTACAATTATTCTATAATCATTATCTGTTGTTCTTACTATCTTAGCCATTCAGAAATCCTTAAAAGTAAGTAGGGGATTTCTCCCCTACTATTCTAGTCTTAGTCAGCTTCGAAATCATCTGCGCCAGTGAAGTCATCAGCTGTACCAGCTTCTTCCATTTCAACTGCATTATCGTCGGTTGCATCAGTGAAGTTCCAAGCAATTTTGTCACCTGAGTCAAGTGTTACCATACGACCTGAAATTTTAGTAACTTGACGAGCTGTTCCGCCATCGTCTTTAACTGTAATAGTCATATCGCCTACTGCTAAAGTGCCTTGTGCTTTGTCAACTAAGTAACAATCCATTGTGTTAGTACCATCGTAGCAACGGAACTTTTTAGATCCTAATTGCTTTACAATCCAACCGTTTGCTTCTGCTTGTCCTGTAGCACGATAACGTACTTTGATTTCGTTTCCGCCTGCTGTAGGTGTTCCGAAATTTCTTTTATTTAGTGGTCTTCCCATTTGTTTTCTCCTATAAAAAGTAGTCCTATGCCCGTTCTATGAGCTACGCTGTGGGTACAGCATAAGTCCGCCTTGCGGCACACTATCTGACATATGTATTTATCAAAAGAGAAAAAAGCCCTAACAAATAAATGCTAGGGCTTTTAAATAAAAGTGATAGGTTGGATTTCAGAATACCAACAATGCGGTTAACAGTCTGTCTGTTTTTCCCGCAAACCTCGTATCAAACAGTTACGTTCGAAAGTACATCTCCGTGTCTCCACAGTCATGCAATGCCACTACAGCTACTAGTCAAGTTCGGTGCCTGTAACACCTCTTCCTTGCACTATCTAAGTTACACCGTCGTCTAACTTATATATACATAATAGCATCTATATATAAGATGTCAACCATAAAAGTACATTTTTTTTAATAAAATGTCATTTATTTTTCTAATGTGGTGCTGTTTGATTAATTGCTTGTAGCACCAAAGGGTATAGTTAGTCATACACTTCTCCTCGTTAAAGTTAAAGTGCGTTCCTTCGCAATATGCTACTTCCGTCCCGTAGGATGAACGTAATATTATTTAGTCAAAAAAATAGGCCCTCGAAAGGACCTATTTAGTGTTACTTAATACTTAAAGTATTACTGGAAGCTAACGTTTCCGTCAGTAATTCCAACTTCACCTAAGTAATCAGCTGCGTTACCAAGCGACGAAGCTGTGTTTGACAGTTCAACGTAACCGTAGCGTGTCATAAACGATACTACTGGCTCGAATGAATCTGGATCAAGCACAACGCCTGAGCTCATTAGCGGGATGTATGGGCAATAGAATGCCGCTGCATCTGATTCGCTTGAACCTTTGTAACCAACTAGTACTGATGTGCTATCAGCTGCATATGAATCAACATATACTTTCATAGCATTATTCAATGTACCAACCATTTTAGTGTTAGTTGGTGCTTCGAATGTACCTTCTGTTGTACGTGCAAACGCTGAAGTTGTAGCAGATTGTAGGATTGTTAACGCGAATGGCGATACAACAGCCCAGTTACCTGCACCACGACGTGTGCGTTGTGCAATCAAGTTAGCAACACGGTTGATTTGAACAGCTAATGCAGCGTGCTCGTCACCAACGAATGTAGCTGTACCTGATACAGCAGCTTGGTTATAAGTTTCGTAAGTACCTGCTAGTCCACGTAGACTTGCTAGTACTTCTTGGTCGATTTCAGCTGTAATCTCTTGAGCCAAAGCAGCCATAATTTCTGCTTCAACGTCGATGCCGTGCTGTGACTGAGCGTCTTGTGCAGACTCAAAAGTCCAACGTGCGCTTAGTTTACGAGTTTTGGCTTCAACGGTTTGTTTCAAGATTTGGATGCTTAATTTGTTTCCAGCTGCACCTTCTAGTGTAGCAGTTGAATCAGCTTTTCCGTTTGCATTACCTGAATATGCTTCAGCGATTTTGAATGGGCTTAGAGCCTCTTCGCCTGCTGTAGCACCGTTTGCTGTGTCCGAGTAACGGACTCTCAGCGTGTGGATTTGACCCACAGGACCAGTCATTGGCTGTACACCTACTAGATCGTTTGCGATCACAGTTGGCATAACACGTCTGATGACGGGTAAAATAACTCTGTTAAGAGTTGCAACATTACCGGCAGAAGTAGCACCTGCTGTCGCAGATTCTGACAAATACTTACGAGTATTTTCAAGTGTGCTTTCCATCACAGCTTTCTTGGTGCCTTGTAGGCCCTCGACTAGTGCTGATTTGGTGTCCTGCCAGCGTCCTTCTAATAGTTCTGACATTTCGGTATCTCCTTTTATAATCCAGCTAGACGCTTAATATCAACAACATTGTTGTCTGCATCTGCTTTAATTGAACTAACGTTAGTTTCTTCTTTATTGCCTGTAATTGATTTTGCCTCTGATAGGACTGCCTTCTTCTTAGCTGGAGTATTGCCGTCAATGACTGCAGGTAGGTATTTGTCAAACTGAGCTTGTAAGCGTCCAGTTTGTACTGATTCCAGTAAGTCTGTCATAATTTCTTTTTGGTTGTTGCCTAACGGTGCTACCAAATCGTTAATTATTTTTTCTCTTTTAGCTGATTCAACAAGTACTGATTTCTCGTTAGTTGCTGTTTCTGCTAAGTTCTTAGCCTTAACGGCTAGTGATTTTGCTTCCGCAATCTGCTTATCTTTAAGTTCTACAACTTTTAAGAGTTGAGCAGTTTCTGACTTCTCATTGAGATAGCTGCCAGCATACTCAGAAGCAAATGCTTCAAATAGCTTGCGGCCAAAGTCATTTCTACGTGCTGCTTCAATATCTTCTTTAAGTTGACCCATCTCTTTAGTAAGAGTTTTGCCAACTGTTTCGGATACCAATGCTGCACTTTTTGCAAGAAAGTCAGATTTGACTGTTGCAAATTTTTCTTTAGCTTCTTTTACAAGTTTAACCTTGGTTTCAGCTAAGTCTTTTTTATCTTCATAAAACTCTGATAGTTCTTTAGCAAGTGATTCTACCACAAATTCTTCAAGTTGTGAAAACTTGTCAGCCATAGCTTTTTGATCTTCGTGTAATTCACCAACTTCTTTACCTAGCGTTTCCATAACAAACTTTTGCATTAGCTCTGCGTTTTCACGTTGAGCAACAGCATACTTTGCTTTGGCTTCTGCTAGTTGTTTGCGATCTTCTGCAAACTCTTGAAGTTCTGAAGCAAGACGTTCCTCTAATAGTTTGTCAATTGACTCAACCATTACAGATTTATCATGCTCATACTTTTTAGCAAATTCTTCACGAAGTTCAGCTGTAGCTGCGACACGATTTTCTTTAATCTTGCCTTCCCACGCTTCTTCGATCTCGCGGCGCACATCTTCAGAAACTACATCATTTTCGAAAAGTGTTTTTAGTGCATCCAACATATTATGTTCTCCTTTTATTGGAGTCTACTGATTATATTAACCAGCGATTCTTTTAAATACTTTTGTGCCTTTGGGTCTTCTTTAGTTGCCTGTGCGAGTTCATATGCCTTCATTCCGCCACGGGCATTCATTAAATGCTCATATACTGGAGTAGGGTATGCACCGGGTGCGCTTGGCTGTGCCACAACGTCCACAGTGATTATTTCAAAGTCGGAAACCTCGCCGCTTCCTTCTAAAACATTACCTGAACCTCTAGAGCTGACGCCAAGTTTGACGCCAGACTCTAGCATAGTTGTAACTAACTGACCCATTGGGGTCGGAAGTAATTTTAATTTACCGTAACCATTTGGGCCATCCATCCAGCAATCGCTGATCATATGACTTACACGGTCTAAGTTAATATTAAGGCCTTCTGGATGATCAACTTCACCGAGAACACTGTATCCTCCACTAATTTGATCATTGAGAGTTTTGACAGCCCTGCCTATTTCATTTACAGGATATACTCGCTGATTAGCGTTTTTAACACCACCTTGGATCATAATTCCCTTCATATAAAGGTCTTTACCACCGTCGGGTTTGTCAGTTGATTCAAGCGTAATATTTGCTTGATCATATGTCAAATGCTCTCGTAAGTTTAACATCTAGTTTTCCTTTTTAGCTAGTAATACTTTTAGTATTCGCAGCCGTTTCGCCTGCGCCTTTTTTCTCAGCGCCGTGGCCCTTTGTGCTTGCCATTTTGGTAGCACCTTTAGCACCTGGAACGTTAACATTTCCTGCAGATTCCTCTTTAGGGTTAATGTCTGCTAAGCCAGCATTATCGCCACCTTTAGCTTCGCCACCTGATACTAAGTTTGATGCAGTTCCGCCCATGTCGTTTTTACTAGCAACAGTTGACTTAGTGTTTGCACCGTTGTCACCCATTTTGCCAAAGTCTTTGTAGTTATCACCACCAACTTTTTCAACATATTCACGCATCTGCTCTGTAGCTGTTTTAGGTTCTTTCGTTCCTTCTTCAACTTCAGCTTCTTCGTCAGCTTCAAAAGCCATTGCTTCGTCTGCTTCATCTTCGTCACCAGCTTCATCATCTGCTGGAGCGTCCATGTCCATGTCCATTTCGTCGTCGCCGTCGTCGCCTTCGCCATCTTCGTCTGACATCATTTTGTCAAATTCTGCTTTTAGGTCGTCTAGTGCATCTTCAAGATCCATAACACGGTCTTCTAATTCTTCTTCGCCTTCTTCGTCGCCATCCATTGCGTCCGGTGCTGGCATTTCAACATCACCCATCATGTCATCGCCTGCGTCTCCGCCCATGGCTGCCATTGGGTCTGCTTCTACTTCAAACTCATCTAGGTTAAAGTCTTCGTCTAGCTCTTCGTCATCTGACTCGTCTACTTCTTCATCAGTAGCTTCGTCAACTTCTTCGTCGTCTGACTCTTCAACTTCTTCGTCAGTTGCTTCTTCAACTGCTTCATCATCTAGATCGTCTTCTAGTAATGATTCGTATATATCACGTGATTTTTCTACTACAATCTCGTGAAAAAGTTCTTGAGCGCCTTCTTTGTCTTCATTGACTAGACGGTCAAGCATTTCTTCAAATTTCTTGATATCTGACATGTTCATCTCCTATAATAAATGTAATACCTACGGTAAGGCTGTCATTTGTATTTAGTCAATGGGATAAAAAGTACGTAGATATAGGCAAAAATTGCGTCAAAAGGCACACATCTTAAGATATGTGGTATAATTTTTTGAATTCTTCAATATTAATATGCTTTATATTGCTAAATTTATTTAGTTCTGCTGGTTTGTAATTATCCGATGCTATTACTCGAATAAAGGTGGTTTTTGGATTTTCTTTAAGAATATTTGATGTTTGCTTTAACCAATTACCAAAGTATGTTGCACCATCTGTTGATTTTTTATAGTTGTTAGTATCTGAATATATATTGTTTACATTACGACCATCATTTAAACCTTTATAATCAAACCCTAGTATAAAGATCTTATTATAATCATGTCTAGATGCTAAATGTAATGCTGTAGGACCACTTGACCATCCTTTACTAGGTTGAAACAAATTTAAATTTTTAATATTTTTATATGCTTTGTTTGGATTAGTCCAAACATTATGTGTATTCTGATAACCAGTTGAAGATATTTCAAGTACCATCTTTACATCAACAGCAACAAGATAGTCTGGATCATATTCTCTATATAATGCATTGCACCCATATATCATTCCGTGTGGCTCTAAAGACTTAATATCAATTGATTTCCTACTAGTACCATTGCCTAGTACAAATGCTGTTCTAAATAAAGAAATATCTCTTTCTTTAGTAGTGTCAATTGGTTGGGGATCAAAAGGTTTAGCTTGTTGCTTTTCTAATCTGCGTTCAGCTAATAATTGTTTTATTTGAGATTTAGTATAAAGAGACTTGTCTAACTTAGGCATTTAAGCCATCGCTGCTGCTTGTGCTGATATTCCGTACATTTGTCTTACAAAGTCAAGTTCATTAGCTTGTTCTTTAGTGTGTACTTCTGCTGCTTTTCTAGTTCGATTAATTTGACGTAATGTTAATCTAGTTTTTCTAGTGTCGCTAGAATCAACAATAGAATCATCATACTGAGGATCATACTGATCGTTCTCAGTAGGTTCTAATGTTTCTTTGTCGTAATAAAAAAGTTCTCTTAGTATCATGTAAGTATTTATATCGTTTGGTCAGTTGCCGGCGCACCGCCTACAGCAGCACCTGTTGTTGTTTCAGGTGGTGATGCTTCTGTGCCTACTTGTGGCTCTTCACCGTCTAATGATATATCCTCCGCTCCGTCTAGATCTGCACTAATGCCTGCGCTACTAATTCCTGCTCCACGCATTTCACCCGGAGCATCTGCTTCTGGTGTTGTTATCATTTCATCATTTTCTTCACGCCACATACGTTCGTTCTCTGCAATCTCTTCTGGACTCATACCTAAGAAACGTTTCATTGCAAAACGATTTGATATAAATGGTATTTGTTGTATTTGTCCAAAGCTAGGTATACGTGCGTTATCAAGTTCTGATTGTCTATATGCCGCAAAGTTTTGTGGTTCTTGGAATTCAATATCAAACATTGCTGTATCAATATTAACACCAACTTCTAACAAATAGCGTTTAAAGTCCTGATTGAATTCTTCAGTAATTAATCCTTGTAATCTTTCACAATAATTATTAAATCTTAATTCTTGTATGTAAGCAGTTCCAACTCGTCCATCTTGAAATGAGCTTGCTCCATCATCAGCACCCGTAGGCAAATAGCTGGAAGGTATTCGTAAGCCGCGTACGAGCTTATTAGTAAAATATCTAAGGTCATCTATCTCTCCTAGGTTAGTTCCTCCTGGTAGTGTTTCCACTTTTGAGCCGCGGCCTTCTGCTGTTTGTGGGAAAAAGTAATCTTCGTTAATTGACAATGGGTTATAACTACTGTCTACGACATTTTGACCGCCCCCTGTCTTGGATGGGATTCTTCTCTGATGTATTTCCGTTTTTACACGCTCCACAAATTGCATAGCAAGGTGTGATGGCATGTTGCCCACATCAACGTAGAATACTCTTCTTTCAGGAGCACGTTGTACACGATAGATAATAATCGCATCTTCTAGTAACTCCTTTTGCTTGTATACTTTAAAAATACTTTCAAGCAAACTATTACCGAAAGGATAGTTTTGATCTAACCCTTCGCTTAAACTTAAATGTAAAACATGTTCTGCATCGATAGCTGTTTCACCGTCCTGTATTTCAAATCTTGATCCTGATTGCTGTGGTGCATTTCCAACCATGCCTTGACCACTGCCAGTAAAATAACCTGTTCTAGGATTACCACCACCATGTAAATTATTATTTGTTTGGAATGGAGTAGTAGCTACACCGTCTTGGAAATTTAAATTAAAATCTTTAATAATATACTGTTCAGGTTTCTTGCCTTCGCTTTCATTAACAATTATTCTAACTACATTACCTGGGTCAACATAAAACCAACGTTTAGTTTCTGGATCTCTAACAAAAAATGCATCACCGTACTTAAATGTATTACGGAAAATACGGAACATACGTGTTTCAAACTGTTGTAGTTTATTCCACTGTTTTAAGTATTGACCTAAAATTGTTATTTCTGAGTTTGTTGCTTTTTTATTAAATCTAAATTTAAAGTTTGTACTATTTTCATCGTTAACTTGTGTACAAAACTCTGCAAGAATATCTAGTGCCGCATTAACTTCACTATCATGATCCATTGTATTGTATTGTCCATAGCGTTCTACTCTGTTAGGCGAACCTACATATACATCTGGTAAGTAACTTGAATAGTTTGACCGTGCTGGACCAGGTTGCGATGATGCGCCACGGCCGCTTATTGGACTGTATGATCCGTTTGGGTTATTGCCAGTTGGAACAGGCGTAAAATATTTTTTCCAGCTCATTTTATTAGCTCCTCATGTAGTCGTTTGATATGCCGCTGAAACCTTTACGTATTTTGTTACTTGTTTCTGCATGTTGCGCACCAATACTAACTAACTGTTCAAGAGATGGTCTTAAAGACGAGCCCATTGCTTCTTCTAGTGCTGTTTTCAGTGTTTTTGGCAATTGATTCATAAATTCGTTTATTACTGTGTCCGGGCTAGTGTTGTTATCTTGTGCTACAGTTGTTACTACATCTCTTAGTCTACTACTTACTGTATTTAACATACTATCTATCTTTGCGGTACTATTGCTGGCTGTACTATTAGCTGATGTTATTCCTGTTACAATGTCTTGTGCAAGTGCGCTTCTTCCACCCATTGCTGCATTCATAACAATATCTGCCATTTGTGCTGGTGTAGTAACAGCTTCTAACCCGTGTAGTGGTTGCATTGTTTCTTGGCCATAATTGTTAAACAGTCTACCATATGCTTTCATTGATCCAAACATTGCATCTGGGTTGGCACCCGGAATAAGGCCAGCCCTTTCAAAATCTGCGTCAGTAATAGTTATTTCAGCTCGATCTATTTTCATTACTCTTGCCGTTGCTGACAATTCATCAGTTCTGTCAAGTATAGCTTGCATATCATTAATTGCTGTTTGGCGGGCTGAATTATTTGGAGCGTCTTGAAGTCTCCTTGATACTGTTGCCATTTCTAGGAGTAGCTGAGATGCTTCAGTACCAACAGTCGGATCATTTAGTAATGATTGGAGTGTTCTTTCTGTTTGCGATATTGCTTGTGCTTGTTGAGTGCCGGTCATACTTGCTAAGTCAGATATCATTGCAGAAAAACTATCAACAAAGTTTGCTGAACTTTGAAGCAATCTAGTATTAATATTAGTAAACATTGTACCTAACTTGTTCATTGTTACTGTTAAATTATCATATGCACCGTTGAGTGCTGCCTGTTTAGCTGTGTTAACACCTTTTTCTAACTCAATTTGAGTCGAAATATATTTTTGAAACTGTCCTGCTGGAGAATTTGGATCTGCATCTGGCGACATTGCACCACTTTGTAGATCTCTTGTGTTTTTAATTAATTCTCTTCGGGCTTCTTCTAATGATACTGTTCTGTTGCCGCCTGCATCGCTTGCTAGAAAATCTCTATATCTCTCTGTTTGTGCCATTAAAGACGATTGTTCAGTTATAACTTGTGCAAGCAATCCACCAGTTGAATTAACTTTGTTGTACACAGCTAAGTTCATTACTTCTAATTCACTAACGCCTGCAGCTTGCGTTCGTACTGCATCTTGCATTCTTTTAATTTGTGCATCAGTTGATGTAGGATCTTCGTATGCAAGTCTTAGATTTTCCATTGCATTTGATAAAGGTGATAGTACACCTTGCAACTTACGAGTTTCTTCTGTTTGACCAAAGCCTGCTGTGAGCATATCTGCGTTTAGATCACCAAGTGTATCACCAAACTCAGCTCTAAAGCCACCCATAAATTCCATATAGTCGTCGCCACGATCACCAAGTTGTCTTGCTCGAATTATATTTTGTCCTTGACGAGCTTCTTTAACCATAGAATCGCTAATTGCATCTCGTTGCTTGCCTGTAAGTTTTGCTAGTTCGTCGACTGTATCAAGATATTCGCCCATAGACTGATTTCTTGCATTTTCGTCCATTCGTTCTCTACTTCTAGCAAGGCCTGAAATTGTAGCATAGTCTAAGACTGCTTCATTTAATCCTTCAAAGGAATAACCTAATAGTCTAGCATTTTCTTCTGTTGTTCTACCAAACCGTGTTACTTGTGTTTGCATAGAATTTATTATATTAGTAAACCCAACTGCTCCGTCGCTTGTGTCTGTACCAAACATTGTTAGTGTTTCAGAACTTTCTTTGACTATATTTGCTAGTTCACTAAGCGACATTCTTGCGTTAAGTGCTGCTTGATCCATAGCTTGGATATTATAACCAAAAGAAGCACCATAATCAGACATTCTTGCAAGAGTTTGAAATCTTGCTTCAAATACTCCAAAAACTTTAGCAAGTTTACTAAATCCTAAAGCATTTAATCCATCTGTAACCGATCTTACTTTTAGAAAGGCATTATCAAACATACTATCAGCACGTTTGGCTGCAGCTGAAAGTTCGTCTAGTGTTATACTAGCACCTTCAGCACTTTTACCTACGTTATCAAGTTGTTCATCAGTTCTTTCACTCATATTCAGTTGAATCCTGTTTTTATAAAAATAAATACTTATAGTACTAACATATTTATCATTAGGATGACACATGGACACAAATATTGCAGGTGCTAGTCCTCTAGCAAAATATTCTAGGCAACCAAAACTTTATATTAGTTTGCCTAGCAAAGGAAACTGGTATAATAGAAATACTTTACAAAAGATAGACGAAATTGAAGTCTACAGCATGACAGCTAGTGACGAGATTGCGTTAAAAACTCCAGACGGATTAATTACAGGTAATTCAGTTGTTGAAGTTATAAAAAATTGTATTCCTGATATCAAAGATCCATGGATGATTCCAATGATAGATTTTGATTATATACTTGCTTCTATTAGATTAGCGTCTTACGGTGAAAACGTTGCTACAAGCGGAACATGTCCTAAATGTTCAAATGTTGATCAATTTGAAATTGCTGTTCAGTCAATCCTTGATCACATTAATAGTGTTAAGTTCCAATCAGAAGTAGCTATTAATGACTTTACTGTTAGAATTAGACCGTTATATTATAAAGAAACAACCGAAGTTAATAAAATTGCAACAACAGTGCAACGAGCAATTGTGCAACAAATTCCAAACATTGAAGACGAAGATGAAAGGCAACAGCATATACAGTCGTTGTATTCTATGATAAATGAATCAACACTTAATGCTACACTAAGTGGTATTGTAGAAATTGTTACTCCGGAAGGTGAATCAGAAACAAATCCAGTAACTATTAGAGAATTTATTTCAAATACAGATCCTATCTTTTATAATAGAATACAAGAAACGTATAAAGACAATACAAATAAATTAGCAATACCTAGATCAAAAGTTGCATGTGGAGAGTGCGAACACGAATACGAAGTTAGCACTAACTTGGATCAAGCAAATTTTTTCGGTGGAGGCTAGTTCACACTCCTGACGACATCATCAAGGAGCTAGCCGATGAATATGAAAACGATGTTAAAAGTATTAAGAAAACAGTATACAAACTATGTTGGTATATGAGAGGCGGTGTTAATTCAGACAGCCTAATGTATACTACTGATTTAGGTGATATTGAAGTTCTTAATAAAGTCGTTGAAGAAAATATCGAAGCATCTAAAAAATCCGGAATGCCGTTGATTTAAAGTCCGTAATCTCGTCCACTAGTAGCAGTAACACCAGTACTACTATTAGTTGGAGCTCCTGCTGTTGAACCATTAGAACTACCATTACCATTAGTTGGACTAGTAGTCGGACTAGTAGTTGGACTAGTTGCATTAGCTGGGTCAGTTAACGCATTTACTGATGATGCTGTTTCTGAATCTGTATTAGGATTAGTTAATATTTGGTTTTGTATATCTCTGATGTTATTAAGTTCCGAATTTGCATCTATGTCTGCGGCATCTGCTACTGAATTTACCATTTGATCCGTTAGTCGGCCTGCACCTACAAGAACGTCACCTGGTGTCCAAGGCAAAATACTATCGGCCATTGCAATATCCCATTCTAAAAATTTGTACACTATCATCTCAAGCAAAGCATCTGCAGCTCCAGTTTTCTTTAGAACTAATTCAACAGCCCATATAGCCGCCGAGCCTAATATAAAACTCATTAATCCTGTTACAATGCCGCCAACACCTGCGCCAAATATAGCACCAGCTGCTGTCGATGCCGCGGTAAAGGCGGTTCTAACACTTCTAAGATACTTAATGAATTTTTTAATTGCTCCCCAAGATTTTTTCAATGCTACGCCAGGTTTTCTTGCTACTCTATAAGTACCTTTTGTAATTGTCCACGCTGGACCAAATAATGCCGTTGCTATTGCTACAAAATACATAGACGCAACTGCACCATATGCTGTTTCAACCATACGCTCGTATTTTTCTTCGTTGGCTCGCATATGCTGAACTAGCTCTTCTCGTGACAAATCGTTTTTGCTAGTAGCGCCTGGCTTTGTGGTACTCCAAGCAACTAGTCGACCTGCTTGGCCTAATCTAAACCAGCTATCTAATACTTCGTCACCAAAGTCTTGACCAATGCCATTTTCAGGATCAGCACCTTGTGCTTCGCCTGTGCCCCATTCGATAGTTAACCCTAATGCACCAGCAAGAGAATACATCCACCATTTCTTAACGCCTTGGCGCATCCATCCTTTGCCACGTTGATCTTTAAGTCCACCTACAAACCCTGTACGCCTTGCTCTTTTAAGATCATCGTCGTTATCATCTGCTGCAGGTGCAACAGGTGCCGCAGTAGCACCACTTAAGGTTATTCCTAATGGTGTTCTAGTTTTAGGATCTAATAACTTGTCAGGGTTTATAAAGAATACACTATTTCGTGATCCGCCACGTACTTGAATTTTGCCTTCTTGAGCGCCAGAGCCTATTCCAATTATTTCACCATTTACGCCATCGCCACTTCTAGCTAACCACGCAACAGATTTTCCAATTAGGTCTTCATCAGCTTCAAACAATAATGTAGACAATCGTAAGTCTATAAAATATTCATTTATATCAGATTGTAATCCGTCACGAATACTAGTAATACGTAATTGTTCATTAATTTGTTTCCTATCTAGCGATATTACTTCATTAATTTGCATGGTTAATAGTCCTTAATAATACAAGTGTATTTATATGTTTCGTTACACGAAACAAGTTTTCGCTAACGCTCAAACTATTTACTTCGTATTGTATGTATGAGATATTTATATATGAACTTCATTATTACGAAGTAATAATGTTTAAGTTTCATGTAGATTGTTTCAGTCAGACGGAACCTGTTTACGGTTCCATCCAATCAAGAGCTTCATGTGAGTTCGTCACAGCCGAGACATTGGAAGTAGGTAATTGTTTATACACAAAGTACAATGGGCTCTGACCTTTCCCAACCTACGTCGACATATGTAACATAAAGAGTACATTAACTAGGTTAATGCTATCTATATAATACATTACCTCTCGCTTCGTTCCTATTGCTAAAGAGTTTTTATGTACTGTGTTTGTGTTTTTCGACTGCCAACATTCAATCTATATCAACTAGTGAGCCCAATTTGTTTGGTGGCTTCCACACTCTGGTGTGTCAATCAATATGTTACGTGTGCTTCTATACGAGAGCTTTTTCCACAGCGGTATTATAAACTGGCCCGCCAACCTTAGGTGTTGGAATGTTTTGCCTTATAGCTTGCCTTTAAGGTATCTACCTTTAGTTCTGCCTGCTTTTTTATCTGCTTTACTGCCTTGAGTAGGTGATATACCAGTTTTTTTAGTTGTCCAAGAATCAATTTGTCTTTCACTA
>Ga0228674_1000833_pt1 | contig 19845 bp, 33 predicted proteins | sample 1D_rmetaG_FD_189054 | JGI IMG/M metagenome (GOLD analysis project Ga0228674, IMG submission 189054) | Seawater microbial communities from Monterey Bay, California, United States - 1D_r | ecosystem: Environmental > Aquatic > Marine > Coastal | place: USA: California | collected 2016-09-26
GCAGCAAAGCAAGTGGTTCTTAGAGGTATGGGTGCGTACAACACGGGTCATAGCCCAAAGGTCACTAGTGCAGCGCAATGGGGTCTCGCAAGACTAAATGCGTTTATGTACTTATTAAAGAACGGAAGTCCACAGAATAAGAAGTATGTTCAAGATAACAACCTACTTCCTAAGTGGCATAAAAAAGCAAAGAAGTAATGGACAAAGATTTACCATTATACGATATAACACTAGAGGATTTTGAGCAGGGGATGTATAAGATTTCCCTTGTAGACAAACCTGCTATTGAAGAAAACTTTATTTATTTCTCTAAGCAAAGCATTGAGATGTTTGCCAACGATGAGAAGCGTGAGGTGGTTGGACCAATTATGATTCCTAACAAGGAAATCCTAAGACAGTCTGCTGAGAATGGTTTTTACTATGTACGCTTTACCGAAGATACAATTAGAGATATAATGTACAACTACTCCAAGAAGGGGTTGTTTAACGAATTTGGCATACAGCACGAGAATGATACTACTGATGTTGTGATGCTAGAGATTTGGATGAAAGAATCCGATAACGATAAGTCTACGGACTACGGATTTGATTTACCAAACGGAACAGTATTCGTAAAGGCTAAGATTGAGTCTGACGAATTATTCAATGCAATTAAGGATGGGGAGATAAATGGTTTCTCTATTGAGATTGCTGCTAATATAACACCAACAAACAAAGAAGAAATGACTGAATTTTCATTTGCTAAGGAGCTTGGTAAGTTAGAGGCTCAATTTGAGACAATGACTAATAAGTTCCAAGAGCGTATCGAAGGGTTGGAATCTGAGAATGAGATTCTATTATCCGCATTGACATCTTTTGAAGAGAAGTTTGCAGGAGTGGAAGATTTAAAATCCGCTATTGAAATGATTCAAAAGCACATCGAATCTATGGGCGATATGGCTCAAGAGGAAGATGAAGAAGAAAAGGAAGAAATGGCTGAAGACTCTAAAGAAGAGGAAGAGGACATGAAAGAAGAAGAAAAGTACGAAGCTACTGAGGAAGAAGTAAACGAGCAAGAAGTTGAAGAGCAATTTACCGCACAGCAGACAGAAGAAGTTGTCGCTGAGGAAGTAGATAAAACTATTAACTTTGAAACAATCACTTCTGAAAAAATAAATCTTATCAATAAGCACTTTCCGAGCTTGTACTAAGATTTTGTAAATTAACTTAAACGAATTTTTTTTAAAACTATTATATAATGGCAACTACTATTAATACCACTCCTGATTTAGCGAATACTGAATCGTTATGGGGAGACCGTAGCAGAGATTTATTTATCGATGCAATGGTAAAATCGGCGGCTTTACTTGACCGCTTCACACTTGTTGATGGTGTAAAAAATAAAGTAAACATTCCTATTTTTACTGCAAGTACTCAGGCTTTTCAAGTTGGAGATGACTGTGAGTTTTCAAACAACAATGATGCTTCTATCACAGAAAAAGAGATGAGCGTTGAAACTTACTCTTGGAACTTTAAAAACTGTAAACACGCATTAGAAAAGTCTTATCGTGGTATCGCACTAAAGAAAGGACAGCACAATCCTGAAACAATGGATGTTGAGTTCCGTAATTGGGTGTTTGATTACTTCGCAAAATTAGCTGCTCAAAAAACTTTGAGTCTTGCTGCTGTAGGTCTTTTGACTGAAATGGAAAATGATTCTGATGTTATCGATGCTGACCACGACAAGGCTACATTAGATGCAAGTAACATTATAGATGCAATGGAAATTGCTTATAAGGGTATGAGCGAAGTTATGTTGGCTGCTGTTTATGGTGATGCTGACCGTGAGTACAAACCTGCGTTCTTCTTGAACACTAAATTGTACCAACTGTACCAAATCGCTATTGCTCAAGAGCATACTACAACTCCTGCAGGTATCATCGCAGGTGAGCTTCCAACATTCTACGGAATGGAGGTTATTCACTTTTCAGGATTTAACAATGAATCAGGTGAAGCCGATAACGATGAAAAATTCTTCATCTCAGCTCCAAGTAACTTGGTTATGTTGACTGACGATTACAATGATGTAATGGCTATTGATTCTGAGTACGAAGCTAAAGAAAATGCTGAGTACATTTGGGGACGTTTCAAAGTAGGTTTCTCTTACATGAAAGGAAGTGAAATTGTACTTGCTGCAAATCCTTCTTAATAACTGAATAATAACAAAGGGGAGGGTTCTGCCCTCCCTTTTTAATACCTTATAAAAAATGGCTTGTTCTGTAACCTTATCAGGAATTACTTACGACTGCGCAGACTTGGGTATAGGTGGTATAACAAAGTTATCTATCGCAGCTAAGTCAGAAGTAGACACAGTAATAGCAGGGTCTTCTCTCGTTATAAACGAAGATACCCGTGTTGTTTCTACTGCAGGTGTTGTCGCAAATGTTGCTGATTACACATTTAACCTTAAAGACGGATTCTCTGCTTTCAACGAAGTAAAGACCGTTAACGCTGACGGTACGTCAACTACCGTTCCTTCTATTACTGTAGAGTTTCCTAAGATGAAAGCTGCTACTGTAAGTGAACTTAATGAACTTGCAACTGCAGGTGCTGAGTTAGTAGCTTTTGTTGAAACTGCTGCAGGTACTCATCACCTAGTGGGTGCTGACTACGGATTGTATGCTGCTACTGTCGATATGTCTTCAGGTGCTGCTCGTGGTGAGAAAAACCGTGTTCAACTTACCCTAACAGGTGAGGAAAACGGTCTTGCCTACAGCATCGCTTCGGCTGCTGACTTTGCTACAATCATTGGTTAATACCAATCTTGTAAATTATAACAAGGGGAGTGGAGTAATCCTCTCCCCTTTTTTAATATAAAAAATATATGGCTTTCAACTGCTCGATAATACTTAGCGACATTGACATCAACTGTAACAAGAGAACTACAGGCGGTATCAAGAAAGCTATTTTAACACTACAAAGTGATATTACTATCACCTTCAATCCTTCTGATGAAACTCAAGTTACTAATGTAGACTTGCTTGAATCAGATACAGTTGTATTTGAACACAACAAAAAAGACGGTACTACATCTTTTGGTGAAAACAAAAACACTACAAACGGACTAGGTTTAGTTGCTACAAATATTGTAATCCAATCTCCTGTTGTAGATAATAAAGTAAATAAGATTGACTATATGTCTCGTAGAGAAGACATCGTTTGTGTCTTGTTGCATAATAACGATAGCGTTAGTATCTCAGGATGGATGGATGGATTGACTATGAACTACGAGGCTTCTTCAGGAACAGGTGTTAGTGATAAGTCTTTTGTGAATATTAATCTAAACACAGAAAGCGGAATAGCTTCTTTGTTATTGGATAGCAAATCGGTATTCACTGACCAAACAATTTTTGATTAATGGGTTATTTAACCAATTCAGGTAGCGGCTTTATGAAGGATGCAGTAACTACTGTGTCTAATGTAAAGTCTTACCTTATAAACAAAACAGGATACCTTGTTGATGCTATTAGAGTAGGCATTGGTGACTTCGGTCAAAGGGTGTTAAATGATGGTGGTACTGTAGAGGCTTCTGCTGAGGCTGCTGCATCGTACAGAGAGATTACCAAAGACATCTACGACCAAGCATCTCTTGTGCTATTCCCAAGCGGATACAAGGACAACCTTCTGTACAGCCACAAGCCTGTAGATGGTAGTGGTGATTTTACTTATACAAGAGGTACAGATACTGCTACGAGGGTAGGAGCTGATGGGTATATCAAGAAGGAGAGAGCAAACTTATTGGTACAATCAAATCAGTTTGATACGACTTGGTCAACGAGTAGTCAAATGAATACTTCAGTAGGCGGACAAAGTGGCTACGATGGAAGTAGCGATGCTTGGAAGATTCAAAGGAGTGATGCGAATGCAAGATTTATTAAACAAATCACATCACAAAGCGGAGTCCAAACATTTAGCGTTTATGCTAAAAAAGGAAATGTAGATTATATTTCTTTGGTTAGTGTAGGTAGTCAAACGACCAAAGCTATATTTAGTTTACCAACCGATGGAAGCGGAACAAACACCTATTTAGATTCCGACAACATTTTTGCTGATATTGTTCACATTGCAAATGGGTGGTATCGTGTGAGTACTACAATTGATGAATCAATAACCGATGTAAGAATTTATCCAAGTGAAACGGCTACGGCAGAAGGTGGTGTAATTACTGATGCGTTTATCTACATCCAAGATTCTCAAATAGAAGAAGGTCTTGTTGCAACACCTTACATTGAGACTACTACAGCACCTGTATACGAAGGTCTTACTGATAACCTTCCTCGTATAGATTACACAGGAGGCACACCAAGTATATTGCTTGAACCGAGTAGACAGAATCGTTTACCTAACTCAGAATACTTTGGAGATTGGATAAACACATCTGCAAGTTTTGCTTACAATGTATCTAACAGTCCTGAAGGTGTTAAGAACGCAATAAGAATAATTCCCAATAGTTCTGACTTTCAAATAAAAGCTCCTGTAAACACTACAACAGGAACATTAGCCATACCAATAGAAAACACATTTTCCGTGTTTTTAAAATACGAAACAGGTGGATTTGAATATGCTGTATTAGGCTCAGGCGCACCTCAACAAAGATATGCGTTTAATATTGCTGAAGGTACAAAAGTGGGGAGCATTGGTTCTACGGATGTAGATGATGAAAAAGCAAGTATAGAAAGTTATGGAAACGGATGGTATAGGTGTGCTGTAACTACAAGTAATACAGCAGGTAATAAGCATAGTATATATCTTTCTGATGATGGCACAAGCATTTCTGCTACAGGTTCAGATGGAACAAAGGGAATGTTAGCTTGGGGCGCACAAGCTGAGAGAGAATCAAGTTACCCAACATCCTACATACCCACCTATGTTAGTAGTGCTACGAGAGCTGCTGATGATACTACACTTAATAACCTTCAATCAAATAACATAGCGGGAGATACATTTAGTTATTTCTTTGAATGGGGAGATTATGTAGCAGAAAGAAACTTTGAGATAAGAGACTCATCAAATAATTTAACATTGTTTATGGTGAGCAGACTATTTAGATACTATCAGGATGATGGTAGTGTTGATACTTTACTGACATTACCAACAAGCGGAACTTCTTTAAAGTGTATGGTAACATATGATGGAACAACATTAAAAGGATTCGTAAACGGAACTCCTGATGGTTCGGTAACGGATGCTGATGCTGACAAGTTCAGCGATATTAATAAAATCCGATTGGACAGGGATTTCCCTGATAAAGAGGAATTAAGAAGTCTAATGATATTCCCAACCGCCCTATCTGATGATGATTGCGAAGCACTAACATCCCTTTAATATGAGACAGTTCCGTAAATACGAGTTCGGTAGCAAAGGTGCTGCCACCACAAAGATAAACGCTTTAGGCGTAGACGAAGAAGGTAACCCTGCACACAACCACATCATAGCACACTTAGGAGAAATAGAAGACTCTGAGAGCTACCATATAGATGTACTATGGGATGGTAAGGCAGACCCTAATTGGGAGCGACAGATGATATGGTGCGAGCCTGTAGGACTACATACCTTTGGGCTTAAAGCAGCTCAAGAATATACAACAGCGTATTACGAGGCTAATCCTGAGATGATACCTGTTGTTGAAGAAGAAGAAATAGAAGAATAATTGTAAATTAAATAAAGAATAATATGTCTTTCGAGAATATAATTAAAGACGGTAATTTCTACCAAGCAAGTACAGGAGACTATGGATTTAGAGTTCTTACTAGCGAAACAAGCGTAGCAGGAGAGAGCTTTCGTTCTATCCAAGCGTTAAACGCAGTTGCTACTGTAACAGCTACATCGGTAAATGGAGACAACCTTTCAGGTCAAGTAATCCCTAAAGGTGGAGTAATCTTAGGTAAGTTTACATCTATAACAGTAACAGGTACAGTAATCGCTTATCTTGCATCTTAATGGCATTTCTTAATACACTTTCTACCTCTTATTTAAGTGTTTCAAGAAGTTCATTAGGCACAGGTGCTGCATTAGATGAGTTCGGACAGAACGCTTTGTTCGGTTATTCCTTGCGTAAGGTAAGGGATGATGCAGACAAGTGTGTTCGAGTGCGTAGAGATAGTGATAACACAGAACAAGATATTGGTTTTAACGGTGATAGCATAGACATAGCTGCTTTAGAATCTTTTATAGAAGGTGCTTCTGCTTATGTAAAGATATGGTATCAACAGTTAGGAGGAACATCACATTTTGCTGCTGTCACAAACACACAACAACCACCTATAGCAGAAAACGGTAGCGTATTGACAGACCCTGTAACGGGTCTTCCTTGCATTAGGTTTAGCGGAGGTAGGTACTTAGAATACACAGCAACAGGAGGTAATTATAGTGACTCAAGCGGTTGGTCTGTAGAAACATTTGAATCCCTGACATCAGAATATAGTATATTTTTTATAGGTCAATCATACAAGGTTACAGGAACTGCAAATATATTTGAAGGCAGTACAAGTTCTAACAATTTGATATTATCAGATGATAGTATTACTTACAGGGTAAATGGAGGTGGTGCTACACTATCTTTGCCTGATGATGGATTTACAAATTTATATGCTTGGGAGGCTGAAAGAGATGCTTCCAATGGATTAGGTTTGTTTAAAAACAATACAGATTTAATTACAACCACTACAACGCAGTCAGGTACTTTTGAAATACAAAAACTTGGTGAAGGTTTCGGTGGAGATGTATTTGAAATATTAGGATACAGCGCATCACAAGATGAGAGAGATGCTTTGTTTGAAAACCTTGACGAGTATTACACAATAACGGATTACACTCATACCCCGACAACATATGCCACACCTTTCGCAGCTCGTGTAGCCGCTGATGGTGGTAGTGTAGAGAGTACGAGTTGTTTGATTACAGATTTAACACCACTAGTTTAAGAAGATATGAGTTTTTACGATGATGCAAGTTTAGTATTCTTACCAAGCGGTGGTGCAGGAAAAGATGGAAAGGCTTATAGCATAAAGCCTGTTCCCGAATATGGTACTGAGTTGGTTACTAATGGTGGTTTTGACACTGATAGCGATTGGAATTTAACATCAGGAGGTACAGATGCAAATATATCTAATGGTAAGGCTAACTTTGTAAACGCTGTCAAAGGGCAAAGAGTTCAACAAAACTTTGACTTTACAGCTGCTAAAACTTATAAAGTAGCCTTTACGGTTTCCAATTACACAAGTGGTTTATTAGGATTTTATATAGGCGGTGTTTACGCTGTCTCTAATATTAACGCAAACGGTACTTATACTTATTTAGTTACACCAACAAATAATTCAGAATCGTTTTTAAGAGCTATGCAGACAGGGGTGTCGCATAATTTTTCAGTAGACAATGTATCAGTTAGAGAAGTAGTTGTAGGAGATGCAGACTTCACCTTTTCAAGAGGTTCAAACCTAACGGCTACAAGAATTGATAGCAACGGACTGATAGAGAAGGGAAGAGAGAACTTGCTATTACAAAGCAATCAGTTTGACACTACTTGGGCTTTAAGTTCCACAAGTGTTACAAGTGGACAAGGTGGTTACGATGGTAGTTCGGATGCTTGGTTATTAAATAGCACTACTACAGGTTTTCCAAGAATTGCTCAAAATGTTACCTCAAGTGGTGTGGCTACTTATAGCGTTTATGCTAAACCCGCAACTGATGGGTTTGTCTTAATGAGAACATTTGGTGCTGATTCTTCCGTGTGGTTTGATTTAACTAATGGCACAATACCTAATGCTGCAGGTAGTCAGTATGTTTCCTCAAGTATCCAAAGCGTAGGCAATGGGTGGTATAGATGTTCGGTAACTTTTAATGGCTCTTTAACTTCTTTAAGAATATATCCCGCAAGTGCTTATGGAGTTTATAGTACAAGTGGCAACGGAGTGTATATCCAAGATGCCCAATTAGAACAAGGTTTAGTAGCTACGGAATACATTGAATCGGGAGCGAGTACAGGCTTGGCAGGTATTTTAGAGGACTCCCCAAGATTTGACTATAGCGGTGGGGCAAGTTGTCCGAGTCTGCTTTTAGAGCCGAGTAGGGGTAATGTTGTATCATATAGTGAATACTTTGATGATTGGTCAATACAAAATACCCCAAGCCTTTCTATAACAAACGAAACATTAAGCCCCGAAGGCTTATATAATTCTTATAGGATTGACGCCATATCTAACTCATCTGCAATATATAAATCTTCTACAACCGCTAACGGAAGTGATTATACGGCAAGTGTTTTTTTAAAAACCAATGGTTCTACTCGCTCAACTTTACAGACTTATGATGCGCCAAACGCTAAATTAAATTTTAATTGGGTTAATGGTGAACCACAAACACATTCAAATGAGTTTTCAAACGACCCTATATATGAAGATTATGGCAATGGGTGGTATAGAATAAGTATATCTTTTACGGCTACTGATGTAACAAACAGACTTTATATTTACCCCGATAGAGTTGATGCAAGTAAATCTATTTTTTGCTATGGCGCACAATTAGAACAAGGCTCATACCCAACAAGCTACATACCTAACCATAGTGGCGGCAGCGTTACGAGGGATGTGGATGGTGCTACTAAAGCAGAAGATTCACTCATAAGCACACAGGCTTTCACTTTGTTTTTTGAACATACTCCTTTGGGGCGGAACGATGGAACTTCAAGAGTTTTCAGCATTATGAGTATCAGCGGAACAAGTGAATATATTGGTTTCTTTTTGAATAACACTCAAGGCTTAAATGTTTATTTACTATCGAATGGAGGTTATGTATTTGGTAGTTTGGAAAACGATGCTTGGGATGTTGGTAGCAAATCTAAATTTTGTTTGTCTTACGATGGCAACGCTTTAAAATACTTTATCAATGGTTCTTTGTACGATTCTGCAACAGGAATAACTTTTGTTGATGGAGATACCGAATTTGAATTTAGAAGCTGCGAAGCATCAAAACAACATCAAATGTTAGTGTTTTCTACCGCCCTGTCCACAGCAGACTGTGAAATACTTACAGGAGCAACATCATACGAATCATTCTCAGCAATGGCAACAGCATTAAATTATACAACTTATGAGTAACGCATCACTAGAGCTAGGAGGCGATAATTGGGCAGCTAAAGACGGTAATCTGTTAGGCTACGCTGTGGGTGATTCTTCAGGGAAGTATGTCCCTAGAGAGTTTACTTTTACTCGTGGTAGTAACCTTGCTGCAACGAGGGTTGCTGCTAATGGGTTGATAGAGAAGGGTAGAGAGAATCTTTTGGTGCAATCAAATAATTTTGATACTACTTGGACAGAAACTAACTCAATTGTAACTCCTAATGCAACCACTGCTCCTGATGGAACTAATACCGCAAGTAAAATAGTTGAAAATACAGCAAGTACCACTCAACATAGAATAAACCAAGTAACTACAAGTTCAGCAGGTGTAAAAACATTTTCTGTTTATTTAAAACAAGCAGATGCAGCAAGAACAACCGCTTGGATAAGGATTGGTTTGAGTGGATGTGCTATTGATTTATCCGATGGCTCTACATCGGAGGAGAGTGCTAACATCCTATCATTCTCAACACCTATAGCTAATGGTTGGTATCGTGTTTCCATTACGAAAACCGATGCGTCTGCTAACGAAATAGTGCGCATTAACATTAGTCGCACTGACTATAGCGGTGATGGCACATCGGGAATTTTTGTTTGGAGAGCGCAATACGAAGAAGGTTTAGTAGCAACTGACTACATTGAAACAGGTGCAACTACTGTACAAGCAGGATTGTTAGAAGACGAACCAAGAATAGACTATACAGGTGGTACAGGGAGTTTGTTGTTAGAGCCGAATAGGACTAATTTAATTCCACAAAGCGAATATTTAGGTTCTTGGTTTAGTAGCGCAGGAACTTTGACTGCAAATATAGCGACAAGTCCCGAAGGAGTTAAAAATGCGTATAGTTATTCAAATAACGAATATGGTATTTTTAAACAAATAGTAACGCTATCAACAAGCACTCAATATACTTTTAGTTTTTACGCTAAAAATGTAGATGCTACTGATGCAAAATATAGGGTTTACGATGATACAAACGCTACTGATATAATAAGTTCTACAAGTTATTTTAGTCAATTAAGCACTAACGAATGGAAAAGAATTGAAGTTACATTTACAACAAGCGCAACGGGTACTACATATGGAGTATATCTTGCAAGTGGTAATCAATCGGGTAAGGCACTCTTTTATGGCGCACAATTAGAAGAAGGCTCTTATAGTTCAAGCTACATACCTAACCATTCGGGTGGAAGTGTAACGAGGGGGGCGGATGTAAACACCTTACTTAATCAAAGTGAGGTAATAGGTCAAACGGAAGGGACAATTTTATTTGATGCCTATTTTGATGAGGCAGACAAAGTTAATTTTTCTATTAGCGATTCAACCTCAAGCAACTATATTTTAATAGATACCACAAGCGGAAAACAAGTATTTGCAAGAGTGCAACAAGGAGGCTCTACACAAGCCACAATCTCTACAAGCGGTTCATTCTTTACGGAGGGTGATAGGCTAAAATGCGCTATTGCTTATGATAGCCAAGATATGGCTTTTTACATTAACGGAACGCAAGTAGGAACGGCAGCACCTAATTTAATACCAACTTGTGATGATGTAAGGTTTAGCCGTTGGAATGGTGCTTTGAGTGCAGACCAAAGAGTTAACCAAGTGGTTTTATTTGACACTCGTATAAGCAACAACAACCTTGCAACCCTAACAACATAAGATATGAAAATAATAAGAAAGTACGAATTCGTAGACGAAGCAGCAGCTAACGCTGCTATCGACCTTTTAAGAGATGAGGAAGGAAACCTCACACAATCAGTAGTAAGGCTTGGCTTTATCGTTAAAACAGCAGGTGAATACGATGAGGAAGGTAATGAAGTTACTGCTCCTGTATTGGCTGAAAAGTATGCAGTAGATGTATCTTGGGACGGTGAGCCACACGCAGAGTGGGAAGAGCATATTGTGTTCCCTACACCATTAGGCGTACACAGCTTTGGTAGCTCAAGTCAACGAGACGAGTATGCAAAGACTTATTGTGAGTTGTATCCTGATAGCGAATACTGCAATCCACCCGAAATAACTGAAGAGTAATAATTAATGAAGCATCTTAAAAAGGGAAGAGTAAACACATTGTCTTTTGTAAAGTTAGCATCCTTTACAGGAGAATTTACCGTGAAGCTATCAAAGGTAGTAGGTAATCACGAACTTACCTTTGAAGGTTTACAAGACAATAATAATTACAATTCCTGCAAAGATTTCATTACTTTAAACATAGATTTGTTATCTGAAGAATACCCTTTGGAAGATGGAGGGGAGTACACACTAACGCTTATAAATGGAAGTGACGAATACACATACCTAGTTCATATAGAAGACTATGTATCTACTCAAACAGGAGCAGGTATATATGGTGATAGCGTTAGGTTTGTAGACTTGTAAATTATAGTATATGGGATTGATAAATAATATAACAGAGTTCTTCGCACCGAAGACTTATGTACAAGGCACAGCAAACGTAGTTTCTTCCAACGCATTGGAGAACACTATCCGTGACCTTAATATGCGCTACAAACTAGGTCAAACAACTGAAGGTAGCTACATCAAGTTTGGGGTAAATGATGATTTTCCTGTTATACTAGATAAGATGCTACGACAGTCTCCTGTCCATAGCGGTATTCTGACTAAGAAGGCGAAAATGATTGTTGGCAACGAGGTAAGCTACGAAGATGATTTTCTATCTACCAACAAATCTAAGGCAGAACTGAAGGCGTTTATGAACCATTGTGGTGGTTCTAATGTGAGTATGTATGATGTGCTATCACACGCTGCTTTCCACTACGAGCATAAGGGTGCTTGTGCTTTATATGTACGTTGGAATAAGGAGAGAACTAAGATTGTAGAATTAAAGTCTATAGACCCTAAAGGTGTTCGTGCAGGAGAGCCTAACGAGCAAGGTAAAGTAACACACTATATAGTGCGTAGGTACTTTGGTTACAACGCTGCTAGTGTTCAGCACAACGAACCTAAAAAGATTAAGAGCTTTGATAAGTTTGATAAGAAAGCTACAGAGGCTCTTCTATATATCGCTAATCCGTATTCAGGGAATCCTTATTACGGAGTCCCCAACTATATTTCTGCTTACCATTACATTGCAGGTGATTTTGCATTTGGTCAGCACATTAAGAACTCTGCTGAGAACGGCTTTACACCGAAGGTACTAGCTACTTTCATCGGTAGAAATATGTCTGCGGAGCAAAAGCGTGATGAGTATGATAAGTTTAAAGAGTCTTTCACAGGACCACAGGCAGACAACTTTATAGTCTCTTGGGTAAAGAAAGAAGAAGATGCTCCTAAGTTTACTCCTATGGATGTGTCTAACCTAGATAAAACGATAGATGTATTGTCTAGACTAAACGATGCTAAGATACTTACTGCTCACAACATTACTAGCCCTACATTATTTGGTGTTATGGTAGCAGGTAAGCTAGGAGGTACAGGTAACGAGTTGGTTACAGCATACCAAATCTTCCGAGCTACAGAAACTTTACCAAACAGGAAGACAATCCTTGACGGACTAAACACCATACTCAGTACGGTTGGTTACGATAAGATGAACGTAGGAATTGTAGAAGAAGAAATTAGCCTAGAATCATTGAAGGGTGCTAACACAGAAGATATAAGCAATGGTTGATATTATATTCATAGACGATAACTACCTCTACAAAAACTTCCCATTACCTAAGCGTTTAGATAGAGGTGCATTACTAGCCCTGATACAATTAGAGCAGTACACATCTATACAGGACTTGTTAGGGTCTTGTCTATACGAAGACCTTGAGACTAAGGTATTAGGAGAGACATTAGATGCTGATGAGCAGGAATTGTTTAAGTTGGTAAAATACTGCTTGGCTATGTATTCCGCTAGAGCTGCCATTTCTGTGCTTCGTAGCGAGACAGCTCGTACCAAAAATGAAGAAAACAAATCAGACCAAATGTCGTTAGATGCTATATCATCAACGGTAGAGTCTAAGATTACCTATATAAATAAAAGAATTGTAAACTATATTTTAGGAAAAACAGCTATAAAAGCTATTGCAACTGCTGAAGGTTGTGATAACGATTTGTTTGAGGCTGAGGATGTATATCAAGATTCCTCTGTGTTCTATCCTAAATCAAGCACCTCTGATAGCGAGTGCTAATAATATAAACTATGGATACTACAGACCTCAAAGTTCTAACAGTCAACGCAGCGACAATGGCATTATCTTTTTCTGAATTAGAAGAGGTCTTGAAGATATTACTTCTAGTAGCATCAATAGGATATACGATGCAGAAGTGGTGGATAATAAACAACAAAAAAAAGAAGGGCTAACGCCCTCCCTTTTGTTTACAATTAGTACCTAAGCAGGTACATTCTATTGGTGCAATATCGCACCACTTTATTTCACTTTCGTCCGTTTGTCTACGCTTCTTACTGCGAAGTATCCGCCTATCACCGTTACGCTTACCATTTCCCATAACCCTATCCATCTCTCATTAATACTGCTTATACCGAATCCCTCAAAGAAGGTCATTAGTACAAGAAATATCATAACAGTTGCTAGTGTTAATGGTCGTACATTCTTAGATAACCAAGAGTCTGTTAAGCTATCAGCTTCCCAACGCTTGGTAATTTCTGATTCTATACTTTGACGTATAGCCTCTTTCTCTTCAGGGGTAGCGACAAATCTATCTACCACATTGGCAACTGCATCCACAGTTTCCTTCACACTCCCTGTTAGTATTTTCTTTAGTGGGTTCATAATTAGCTACCACACGCTTCACACTCAGGATTATCAATGGAGCATTGAGCGTTATTGTTTTTCTCATCATTTGACAATAGGTCTACAAAGTCAGCGAAGCTATCGCTAACATCAAAATCATTTTTCATAAAGTTTACTTGTTAATTAAGAAGTTATATTCTTTCTGTACATCAAAGCTAGGACAAGCCTTGTTAGCAAATTCATTGTGTCCGTGTAGCGTAGCTATAGGGTACATTTCTAATAGGGCAGACAACAGGTTGGTTAGTGCGATGTCTTGTTCGGGAGTTCTTGTATCTTTAGGATTCATATCCTTATCACATCCTCCTGCGTAAACAACGCCTAAACTTCCTACATTGTGTCCTATAGTATGTGCGCCTACCATTTGTACGCTGCGACCTTCCTCTATCGTTCCGTCTAGCTTAACGATGTAGTGGTAGCCATTGTTTCTCCATCCTCTGTTCTTGTGCCATCGAGTGATGTCTGCTGCATCTACATCCCTACCTTCAGGGGTAGCGGTGCAATGTAATATAATCTTGGTAATTTGTCTAACTGACTTGATTAGCTTCATAGGTATTTTAATCTACATTATTCTGAAACTAATTTTCTATAAGACAGCTCTGCGATGAAAGCTGTATAAATGGCATATAAGGGGTTTTCTCCAAGGTAAGCATACAAGAGTAGGCTTGACCAAAAAGAGAAGCACAGAACGCAGTTAAATGGCTTAAACGGCAATAATCTTTCCATCACCCAACCGTAGGGTTCAAAGACAAATAAAAATGCAAACAGCAGTCCTATGCTGCTTACTAAAATCCAATCGTTATAAATCTCCATCATAATTTTTTACTTATGTTATCGTCCTTTACATATTTAACTAGCCGTGTAAACTTTTCTCCGTTTTCTATACACACGACCTTTCCTTTAATTCTTTGACCATATTTATCTTTCCACTTTAGACCAACTATCTTATTGGTCATTGTAGAATAAATCATTGTTATAATGAGGTTGGCTGCAGAGCCACCCTCTTTATAGTAGTGAAGAAACTTCTCGCATACACGCATTACTGCTTCATCAATAAGAGCTTGTTTAAGCTCATCGTCTCCGTTAGTAAAAAATGCAGAGCCTGATATTTCTATACACCTTTGGTATATAAACTTGCCTAGCTCATTAGTTATAGCATCTTGCTCAATAGATAATTGAGCTTCCTGTTCTACTAACTCTTTATTGTATCGAGTATTTTTCTTCAATCTTGGTAAGTATGGTTATTATCTGTGGTAGATAATCTGACAATTCTGACGGCTTGATGTCGAGGATGTATCCCAATCCAACCAATGTGACGGACTGATGATTCCTGACCATACTGTCGATTGCCTCGTATATATCAATAAGGATATTGGCTTCACTATTTGTTATTTCTTCGTATGAGTTTTCAAAGAACATCATTAACTTGCCCTAAGATTTTCGGCTTTTGCAGGGTCTAATTCAGCAACTTTATCAATTAACAAAGCCTCTTTTCTGTAAGCCTCTGCAACTTCTTCTTCTGTAGAATCAATCCCTATGTTTGTAAATAAGGTTGCCATCTCTTGCAAGAGAATGTCAACTTGCTTTCTGATTAATTTACAATTCTGATAATTCCTGTTGGTTTCCATCTTCTTTTAATTTGTATCCGTAACACCTTACTTCGACCAAAAAGCAATCCTTCGGAAGCTCTTTGTCAACTTTGATGTTAAGTCTTTTGTAGTATTTATTACCATCGTCTTTAACCGACCCCATAGCAACGAGAGTATCCGATAGGAATTTCGAAACAAGAATAATGTTATCGACATCGTGGCGAGAATTGTAAGTAATATGAATTTCGTAGCTGTCCATAGTGAACGCATCATACTTCTCAAGTTCTTCTTTACAGATTTTGCTGTAATCATCTTTGTGTTTTTTTCTTATAGCCCAATGCTTCCCTGCGTAGTATTGATTAAGCGAGGGAGGCTTGGGTAGGTTAAGTTTTATCTGCAGGTATTTCGATTGTGTCATATATAATATCTTTTACATCTTCAAACTTGATGTAGGTAAATACATCTTTCCTGCTCCAACGACCTAGCCATTTGTAAAGACCTTCGGTTATAGGTGTTTTGTTTTTACGCATTACAGATTCCTCACCCTTGTATTCAGGGCAAAGGCTGATAGTCCTCTCCCTGAGTACATCCTTGTCAAAGACATAGAATTTATCAGGAAACATAAAGGATATGTATTCTGCTTTAGATTGTTTAGAACACCATCCTCTAGTGCCATATCCACCTACAAATTCTATAAGTAAGTAACCCTGCTTGTGGCAGGGCTTTAGTCCTTTGACATCTACAAGTTTACCTTCCCAAAAGAAGTCAACGTGTTTCTTGTCAAGTTCTACCTCTGTCTTTTCAGCGTTGGTAAGTTTCTTAAAAAGAGCCTCAGCACTTTTCCCCATTTTAACAGAGTGATTTACCCTGTCTTTGTTGAGTTTTATAGAACCTGATAGGTAGTTTTCTAGACTCATTCTTTGATTCTTAGTGCTACCTTCAATAATATCAAGTATCCAATAAGGTCTTGCACAGTATCCTCTGTATCAGGATTTATACCACGAGTTTTTATCCTCATTAGTTTATCATCAATCCTAGCGCATAGGCTGTCAACTGCATTGCCCTGCGAAAATATGTTTGCAGGATTCAGAGCTGAATCACCATAAGCTGCGTTCTTTTCAAGAAGCAAATCTCTAGCCGCTTCTGATTCTTCAAGTATTAAATCTCTTGTATCCATAATACTAATTTACTGACTCGTCATATAAGTTGACGTCTAGTTTATAAATCTTTTTAACATCGTTCTTCTGTATCAACAATCTACCTGAAGAGGGATTGTAGAATATATAGTTTTCTGTGCATCCTGTGTAGTCTGACACATCAAACTTATAGTAGTTTCCATTGATAGATATGTTGCCATCTTTCTCAACTACAATATTCAAAGCATCGCTCACATTGAACTTGAGGTAAGCCCTCACCAAGTTGGCGAAGGCTGTTTTACGCTCAAGAATCAGGCTGTTCATATGCGAATCTTTTCTTTCCTTTGTCGTCGATTTCATAATATCTGTTTGATAGTTTATCGTAAAATAATGTAACACTTCCTAGCTTACCAACAATCTTTGGTTTGGCTTTTACCACGGTAATCTCTACTTGGTTAGGCTCGTATGGAACGCCATTAGCATCTTCCAATCCAAAGGGGCATCTCCATACATTGATAACCATCATACCTTTGCGAGACCATTGCATACCACCTGCGATGTCATTCATCGTTGGCTTGTCTACATAGGGTACACCGTTCTTGTATTTAGCTTGTTGGTGTTTAGTGTGTACAGTAACTATGGTGTGGTAGTTTTTGTCAGCACTATGCTTACGAACTTTTGTAAGAATCTGACCGATAGCTATATCATCACGAACTCCTTGTGAAACATCAGTCTTGATTTCTGTAAATGGGTCTACGAAGCATCCGTTTATTTTTATATCGTAATCGTCCTCAACTTGTTCAACAGCTGTATAGAATCCTTCTATTGACAAATCACGAAGTCCTGAATCTATTAGATAGAAGTGTTGGTTTATAAAATCTATAGCTCGTTCTGTCTCTTCGTCAGTAGCTGTTACCTTTGTGTTTATCAGGAAGGGCTTACGCAGATACACCCATAGTAGCTCTGCAAAAACTTCTGTAGGAGAACCTGTTTCAGGGGAGTAAACAGCCCACTTCCAACCGCTGTATTGTGCAAGGTTCATCATAAGCTCAAATCCAAACTGAGACTTACCTTGATGCGCTCCTGCGTATATGTAGGTTGTTGAACCTTCCTTTACTGAATACTTGTCAAACAGGGAATTAAATCCTGTCCACGCTCCTTTCTTTACTCCTTCTCTCCTTAATGTGCCTAATGAATCTTTAAGCTCGTTGGCAGTATAAATCATATCTCTCATTCTGATTCTTTTTTATAGTAAAATGATTTGCTTATCTCTTCTCGTTTTATTATTTCCATAACTCTAAAGTCATATATCTTAGAGCCTGTCAGTCCGTTGCTGTGCATTATCTGCATAATAAATTCTGCACTACTATTCATCTGCTCTAGGCTCTCAGCTCTAGATACAAACTCTACATTCTTGTAGTTATTTATATATCCGTTACCACGCTTCTTTTTCCAACCAATCTTAGCGTAGTAATGATATATCATTTGCCCTTCTTGGGGCTGTTGCTCTTGTTCCATTTATTTATCTGCTTTAATTTCTTAGCTTTTCTCTTCTTGCGTTGAGACTTTAGATTATCAAAGTATTCACGCTCCCAATTATCTTCGTGAGGAATGAACTTCATTTTCTAGGTGGTTTGTATTTTTTAAGAAACCCATCGTCAATATTTAGGTGGCTAAAATATATCAGCTTGTTCTGACCATAAGCATATTTCTTTCTCTCATCACTTGTCATATTAACGATAGCTACTGCTTCACTAAGTCTTCCCATCACATTTTAATTAGGCGCAACCTTCTTTGATACTTGCGTATCAGAAGTGCGCTGTTGATTAATTGATTCTGTAGTTCTTCTGTCCAACCAAATCTACTAGCCTGTATGGTTAGATTTACTTGGTCTATCATAAGCATCTCAAGATACTTCTGAACCTCCCTGATATGTTTGTACTTTCTAATCATCTTAAACTTATTGTAGGGTGTGCATAAACATAAGCTAAAGCCAATACGCTTAAAGCAAATATGCAAATCGTAAACACTAAAAGGTAGAATAGTATCCTTGTGGATTTTTCTCTTTCACTCATTTCTCTTTGGTTTTATGCGCCTATTTTTAATAGGTTGCGCCTATTTTTCTTTGGTGTTAAAGGTTATCACTTTTCTTGAAAGAGTATCAAAGATTTGGTACTCATCATAAGAGTGTTTTAACTCTCGGATATAATCCTCAGCTTCTTGTTGAGTGTCAAAGCTGTTTACCATATCATCCATACCACCTGTTGGATAGTAATTCCAAAAAGCGAAAAGTATATACTGTTTCATCTCTCTTTGGTTTTAATTAATGCTATTACTCGTCATCTGTATAATCATCTCGGTCTTGTAGTATTTGTAGTAATCTTTCGGGAGTAAGTACATACCCATCAAGCATTTCATCAGTTCCAAACTTTCCGCAATCTTGGGTAAAGTCTATAATTATTTTACCGTCTTTTCTAACTTTAATATCACAAGTTAGTGTCTGTTCTTCTTTAGGTTTATATAGTAAACTCATCTCTCTTTGGTTTTAATTGTTATTGGGGGTTAGCAACAAATTCTTTAAGTTTTAACTCTCCTTCTTTCTTCGCTTCGTTATAACTACTAAACCCAACTTTAGAAAAATAAATATTATAACCTCTTATTTCGTAGGTATATTCGTTTTTGCCTTCCCATTCATAGTCACTTATTGTAAGTTCTATTTTATTTTTCTTTTCTTTACTCATCTCTCTTTGGTTTTAAGGTTATAAAAAAGGAGGAGCCTCCGCAGTACTCCTCCTTCTTATAAATAGTCCTAAGATTTAGAACGGCATATCATCCGTGTCGTTTACAGCAGCAGCCTTCGGCTTTCCTGTGTACTCACCTTGCAGTTGGAAGTATTTACCTCCATCACGCTTGTCTTTCATCTCAAGGTTAACCCAACCTTTCTCATTCTTAGCGTTCATAAGAACCTCGAAGTCTTGTGGACCAAAAGCCACCTTTACAATCTCACCAAACTTGGTCGTTACCACGTTTGTTTTACCAACGAATACTTTGTCGTTTGCCATAACTTTTTTGTTTTAGTTACTAGTTAATAATTCTTTAATGTGTTCGTACTTAGATTCCAATTCTATGTACCTTGCTTTCACCTTCGCCACCTCATCGTGCAGCGAAGCATCAGAAGAGTAATAGTCCTCTGAGTATTTC
>Ga0228674_1000836_pt1 | contig 19825 bp, 19 predicted proteins | sample 1D_rmetaG_FD_189054 | JGI IMG/M metagenome (GOLD analysis project Ga0228674, IMG submission 189054) | Seawater microbial communities from Monterey Bay, California, United States - 1D_r | ecosystem: Environmental > Aquatic > Marine > Coastal | place: USA: California | collected 2016-09-26
GAATCTAAAAGCTTTCAACAGATGGAAGATTTTGCTAAAAGCTTCGCTTCAGGTAAAGACATCTTTTCAACTGCTAAAGGAACCTCAGCACATTCAAAGTCTATTTTAAATAGGTCAGATTATTCAGTACAAGAATGGCTAACATTTATACGAAACCTACCTGAGAACTTGACTATTACTCAAATGGAAGACTTAGATGACAAGCTTTCATTTACATCCTGGACAAATGCGGAGATACAATTTGAATGGTTTTTAAAGGCAATTTCTACAAACTATCAAGCGGCCTACCCAAACCTTAAAGCTTTTTTAAAGAAAGTAGGTCGTCGCAAATTTATTTTGCCTTTATACTCTAAAATGTATGAATTTGAGCACTCCAAAGAACAAGCAGTTAGCTGGTTCAAGGACTTCAAACAGAATTACCACGCAGTTTCAAGTAATTCGATAAAGGAAGCGTTAGCTTTGTAAGGAATGGGGTTAATTTGCGACCTCACTCATGAATCGTATGCGCATCAATCGCAACTCTTCCTCCGTATATAGTCCATCGAACTCTTTATAAGCCTCAATAATATCGTCTGTTTCGGCCTCATTAAAGTAATCGAAAACCTCTTCCTGACTATCCTCGTCTAGTACATCATTTAAATAATAATTTATATTTACACGTGTACCCGAAGAAACAACTGTTTCAATTTCAATCAAAAGATCATCAAAAGATTTCCCTTGAGATTGAGCGATGTCTTCTAATGGCAATTTCCTGTCAATATTTTGAATAAGCTGGACTTTTAATTGAGATTTATTCACGAGCGTCTTTACCATTATATCCTGAGGCCTTTCAATGTCATTTTTCTCAACATATTCGGATATATAGGCTATAAACGGAGCTCCATAACGTTGTGCCTTTCCATTCCCTACACCTTGGATATTGGTAAGCTCCTCCATTGTTACAGGGTATTGGAAGCACATGTCTTTCAACGATGGCTCCTGAAAAATAACAAAAGGCGGAATATTTCTTTCTTTAGAAATTGATTTCCTGAGGTCAATCAAAAGCTGGTAAAGCACCTCATCAAAGGCTGCTCCTTTTGCACTACCACTTACGATTGATTCTGTATCATCCGTATTTGAAAAATCATGTTCTTTAAGAAGAATAAAAGAAGTTGGAGCATCAATAAAAGAATGACCAGCATCAGTCAATCGCAAAACACCAAAGGTTTCTATATCTTTAGCTAGAAGCCCAGCGACTGTTGCTTGACGCAATACTGCATTCCAAAAATGCTCGTCTTTTTCTTTACCGGCACCAAAATTTGTCAAAAGATCATGCTTATACGCTTTCATGTCTGGTGTTGTAATTCCTGATAAAAAAGAACATATATGTTTTGCTTTTTGGGTTTCATCTAATGATAAAACTGCTTTGAGTAGCATCTGTACATGCGTCTTACCTTCAATTCGATCTCGTGGGTGTTTACAATTGTCACATTTTTCATTACAACCTTTCTCATCAAAAGCCTCTCCGAAATAATGTAAAATGAATTTTCTTCGACATACTGATGTTTCAGAGTACGAAACAATTTCATTTAGCAACTGCCTTCCAATCTCCTGCTCAGTAACAGGTTTACCTTGTAAGAATTTTTCGAGCTTCTCTATGTCCTTATAGCTATAGAATGCGAGACATTCACCCACACCACCATCACGACCTGCCCTGCCGGTTTCTTGATAATAACTTTCTAAAGACTTTGAAATATCATGATGTATAACATACCTAACATCAGGCTTATCAATTCCCATTCCAAATGCTATGGTGGCAACAATAACATCTGCTTCCTCCATTAAAAACATATCCTGATGCCGAGCCCGCACATTACCCTCAAGGCCGGCATGATACGGTAGCGCATTGATTCCATTTATCTGAAGAAGCTCTGCAATTTGCTCTACTTTTTTACGACTCAAACAATATACTATTCCACTCTCTCCTTCCCTACTTTTAATATAACGTATAATCTGTTTTTCAACATCTTTCTTTGGTCTAATCTCGTAATATAAATTATCCCTATTAAAAGAAGATTTATATACAACAGCGTCCAACATATTCAAGTTTTTTTGAATATCGTATTGAACTTTAGGGGTTGCAGTAGCGGTTAATGCAATAATGGGAACTTTAGATATTTTCTCGAAAATCTCTCTTAACCTGCGATATTCAGGACGAAAATCATGTCCCCATTCCGAAATACAATGAGCTTCATCAATAGCAAAAAATGAAATATTTACGGAAGTTAAAAATTCAATATTTTCTTTTTTCGTGAGTGATTCAGGTGCCACATAAAGCATTTTTGTCTTACCTTCTCGTATATCAGCTTTTACCTTTTGAATTTCTGTTTTACTCAAAGATGAATTCATGAAATGTGCGACATTTTCACTATTGGTTAAGCTACGAATAGCATCAACTTGATTTTTCATGAGTGCAATGAGTGGAGAGACGATTACAGATGTACCAGGCAATAAAAAAGATGGGAGCTGATAACAAAGTGACTTACCACCGCCCGTTGGCATAATTACAAACGTATTCTGTTTTTGAAGAAGATTTTCAATTATCTCCTCTTGACTTCCTTTGAACTTATCGAAACCAAAATAACTCCTGAGAGATTCCTTAAGGTTAAACGCACTCATTGTTGTATTCTCTTCATTTGAAAAAACAGGTATCAGTTCCTGTGTCCGTATATTAAATATACGAAATAATCTTAATGAAGATAACTATAATTCAGCGTAGTATTACATTGATTGATTCAAAGCCACTACCTCTTGAACATTTGGAAGGTGTTGCTTAAGTAGCGTTTCTATTCCTCCTTTCAAGGTCGCAGTAGATGATGGACATCCTGCACACGACCCTTTCATCGTAACTACAACTTTTCCCTCGTCATATCCCACGTAATCAATAGCCCCTCCATCATTTGCGACTGCAGGACGCACGTATTGGTCTAAAAGCGCTGTGATTTTTTCATCATACTCACTTTCCTTAAGCTCTGGGATCTCAATAGATTCTGAATCTTCCGGTACAACAACATCTTGACTTTTCAAAAGAATTTCTTTGCACTCAGAAATCCAGTCGCGTACAAATTCTCTCAACTGCATTGTTATAAAGTCCCAAGAAACATTATCTGTCTTTGTTACAGTAACAAAATTAGCCGCCAAAAAAACACCATCTACAAATGGAAATTTAAAAAGTGCTTCTGCCAAAGGAGAATAACCTTTAGTTTGAGATTGATTAATGAAATTTGCGGATTCACCAGAAGGTAGAATATATTTGTTTGCAACAAACTTCATCGTTGATGGATTCGGTGTTATTTCAGCATAAACAGTTACAGGAACTTTCATTGACTTTTTTTTACAAAGATACATTCAAGAAATTGATTATTCTTAAAAACGTATAATTTATCAGCTAGATAAATGTGGATCTTTCAACAGATCTAAAATAGTTTTTACAGGTGTGAATGAGGATGAGGGTATCTCTATAAAAAGTGTATTCCAATGAAACATAGAGCCATTCCATAAACCTGGACGTTCAACAAAAGTTATTTTTTGACCATTATAGTTTTTCTCAACCACAAAGTATTGCTGCTCATTAGAAAATTCCTTTAGATCAAATTTAACACCGTTCATATCAAATGTGTCTATTGCCATCATGACAGGATTGAAGTGAGAGCCAGCTTCAAAAACCTTACTTTGCTCCTCGCCTAATACTTGAACACCTTCAACAATTTGCTTTGAAATGGAACCTTCAAGCTCCACAAAAAAAGGGCCACCACCAGCCTTTCCTTCATTTAGGACCATTCCACAAATCCTTAGCGGTCTATTTATTAATTTCTGTAATTCACTTGAATCATGAGCTTTTTCGATCTGATCCTTTGAAAATAGTCCATATTTCTCATTAAAATTCAGTAAGCTATTATAATCAGAAGAGTTCGAAATCTTAATTAGCTCTTGCTTTGCAGCATGAAGGACACCACATAAAAGTTTCCAAACCTTTAAGCCTGACGCTGCCTTATCATTATGCTGAACATTATCTATATTCTTAATAAGAATATATTGATCCTTTATCGAGTTCAAATTCTGCAATAATGCACCATGCCCTGAGGGCCTTCGCAACAAAGAATCACTTACTGATAAAGGTTCCATATCTTTATCAAAAACGAATGCGTCTGTATCGGGATCTTGAAAAGAAAAAGCAACATCTTTAAGCTTGGTCTTACTTTCGTAGTCCACCAGAGCTTTTTTAAATGCATCTTTGTGTATCCGTTGAATTGTAAAATGAAAATTTACACCTTTCTTGTGAAGTAAAACACCTTGACTCAAATGTTCAATAAATGCCGAACGAATACCTTGAGCATAGGCATGGAATGGCACAAGTGCTTTTGGCATATTTTGCAAACCGACACCGTCATTTGAAGACTTCAATAAAAAATCAATACAGTCTTCCGTATTCATTAGACTATGCAGCTTTTCTTTTTGTGTGATTTGCAGATTCATATAAAATGCAAAATCACGAATATTCCCAAGAAACTCTTTTGTTTTAATGCGGTTTTTTAAAACAGGTTCATTTAATTCTGTCTGTAAAAAATCAAACATTCGAGAGCCAGATCCTGAGGCAGGAATAAAAAAACATATACCGCTCTGAATTTCATCAAACTGATGCTCGTAATGTTTTTCAAGAGAACTAGTTAATCTTAGTATTCCCATGTCAATTTTACAAGGAGCTATTATTTTTAACTTTGGGCTTCCGTTTATGATTTTTTCCTTTTGCGCTTTTAGCTCGGAATGAGAATGGTTCAATGGAACAATTTTTAAAGTATGAATATCTTCTTCGAATATATTAATTATAGATTTAACGCAAAGCAACTTCAAGGAATTCATTCTCCTTTTATTTTTGATTTGATGAATTCGATTGTCTCGAAGAAAATGAATAAAGAAGATGAGGCGGCAATAATCCATTTCGTGAAATCAAACAAGGATAATGAGGCAATAATTAATGTTTCAGATTATGGTGCAAAGAGTAAAAAATTGAAAAAGAAAAGGGTCGTAAAACGAGTATTTAAAACGAGCTCTTCTTATGGTAAAAGTGGCAAGCTTTTGTATAACCTTTGCAAACACTTTAAACCAAATAGAATTTTAGAATTGGGGACATCCATAGGAATGGGATCTTTATATATGCATTTGGGTGCACCTAAAAGTAAATTGATTACTATTGAAGGCTGTCCAGAAACATTCAATCAAGCAAAAAAAAATTTGAATCAATTTCCTGTCGAGCTCATAAATAGCACTTTTAATAATGGTTTGAAAAAATTAAATTCGGAACGTTTTGATTTAATTTTTATTGATGGCCATCATGATGGAAAGGCGCTCCTCAGTTATATTGAGGACTTGAAAAATCACATACATGACGATACAATTATTGTATTAGATGACATTCGATGGAGCGCATCTATGCTAAAAAGCTGGAATTTACTTAGGAATTCAAATGAATTCAATTTAAGCCTAGACTTTTTCAGGATGGGCATCTTAATAAAAAGACCTCAACAAGCGAAAGAACACTTTGTATTGAAAGCCTAAAATGTTACAAAAAGACCATCCAAAAGATCTGGGCTTTCATCAACGGTAGGAATTAAAAATTCTTGATGATTCTCATCATTTTCTATTTCTTTTACTAACACAACATCTTCCTCATGAGCGATAATTTCAGTAATCTCATCTTCTAAACTTAGCGCGAAACTATCACTGAATTCATTATCAAATGACGCAATGGACCTTTTTGTCTCTCGATGCGAGGGGACAGCAGCTGTTATGTCTTCTTCAATTATGGCAACTTGAGCCTCGTCATCTTTTATCACCTCTGAATCAGTAGGTGAGACTTTTAAAGTATTGCCATTTTTTTCATTCAAAAGCTCTTTTTCAGTCGTCTGTTCCATTTTTGGTTTCTTATTATCTGCAAGCTTTGGACCTTGAACTGATGCGTCAAAACTTATGAACTCCAGGAAAAGATATGATCCCAAAACCAAAATTACTGCCATTGCAAACCGAACACCTGGGCTTCTTATGATTGGCGTTAAAGGAGGAAATAGAAAATGAAACCAACCACCTCCTTCTTTAATAGAATGAACTTGAGAAAAAGTTTCATCAAGCTTTGACTTTACCTTACTTGAATTAAAATCAATAACCTCTGAATCAAACCCTGATAATTCATTCATGAAATGCTTTGCATTCTCAAACTCTTCCTGATTTGAGCATAGTTCTTTAATTTGTTCTTTCTCATTTTCCGTGAGCGAATCGTAATTTTGACGTTCTAATAATTTCAAATATTTATCCTGCATGTTAATGATATATTGGGTTAAATTCTTTCAAAGAAGCTGCCAAAGTCTTTGTTGCATAAAACAACCTTGACTTTACAGTTCCTTCATTAATAGATAATTCTTTTGCTATTTCTTTCATGGACAAGCCTTCAAAATGACGCAATACAAAAACACTCTGATGCTTATCATCCATTTTGACCAATGCCTTTTGAAGCGATGCACTAAAATCTTTTTCTTGAACTGTCCTTAATGTATCCGAACTCGATTTCAAAAATTGAGCTGGTTCCATATCATTTTTTACATGCTTTCGGACCGCCAACCGCTTGTACTCATTTTTACACATATTAGAAGCTACGGAATATACCCAAGTTTTAAAAGAACGACTAGGATCAAAATAATCTGGCTTTCTTATAATCTTTGTAAACAAATCGTGCACCATGTCTTCGCACTTTTCTTGATCTCTTGCAAGCAGTTTCATAAAGTAGCCAAATAGCGGCTGGGAATACCGCTTGTAAATCTCATCAAAAGCGCGTTTATCGCCTCTTCCTAATGAAGACATGAGCTCCTCATCAGTTTGTTTAGAATAGGGTGACTTAAACAATCTCATGCTAGTTCTTGGAAGGTTTACTTATTTTGGAGGATTTCTTTTTAAAACTCTTAGAAGGAGTCATATAAGGAGTTGCCATTTTCTGCTCTTCATACCTTCTTAATAACTGCTGGGTTGGCACGTAGTTTTTGGCGTAATTTTTTGCTTGTTGACTTTTATGTAGTGTTAAATTACGCTTATTCAATTTTGAAACCCACAACTTTTCAAGATCAGAAAGACAAAGCTCTTTTTGCCCCCCCGTAATTAAAACCAAACCAAAAGGCACAGCATACGGAGCAATTGTCTTTAAATAATCTAATGGCAGCGTTAACGATACCGCGATCTTCTTATTCGCGTTTAAAGCACAAAATGATTTAAAGAACGCCGTGTTGATTTCATTAGATTTTGGAAGCTTAATTCCCTTCTGTCTCAATAAATTTCTATAATTATCACTCCTCATGAGGTCTAATGAGACAACCATGATTTTTGAGGAAGAATTATTTGGATGATACATCTGATGATAAATAGCACCGTAAGTATCCTTTGTTCCATGGGTAATAAGAAGATCATTGCCTTCAGAGGATACCAAGACATCTTGTGTATAGTCGATTGTCTCCTTATCGAGCGTTTGGTTTTGAGAAAGCTTCATGAGATATTTTCTTGTGGAAACAGAATCCCCTTTTGCACATTCATTGGCAATCTTTTGAAGTACGACCCTTTCATCATTGGGTTTGATTCTTTCTGCTTTGTTTATAAAAGCCTCCTTATTCACATCATAATTACTCAATGTATATTGGTAAAGATTGTATTCGAATATAGCATTTTCATCTTCCTCTATTTTTTCAAGTTCAAGGATCATCTTCGATTGACTTTCCGGCGAAATCATACGTGTACTCGACTGCATTCTAGACTGCTGATACTCATGCTCTATTATTTGGGAGGATTGAATAGATTGAGATTGTTTGACCTTACTGTTGGAAGCCTTAGAAATGCCCTTTAGTTTATATCCACTTCTTTTTGGTATACTTTTAATCTGGATACTCTCTCGTAACGTGCTATCGGGAGCAGCAGCATTAATTTCTGTAGCATTTATAGTCGGTGAAAAATTCATGAGTACATTGCTATTGGAGTTCGCGTTTTCAGGCGGCTGAGCAAAAAAGCAATGAGACAAAGAAAAGACAATGACTGTAATTAGTATTTTCATAATTTGAACTTATTATTATGGCTTACAACTATTAAACCAAAAGGTTCATTAGTTAAATGTAAGCATTCAAAAATTCTCATCAAATATTAGATCCAGAACCAATAATTCAATATTAATTTCGTTCTTTGTTTATGCGATTTACTTCAATTCTTATTTGCTTAATAGGATTATGCTTTTATCTGCTTACCATACCTGGATGCACCAAAGAAACATTTACCACCTCCGGTAACTTGGATTTTTCGCTTGACACACTTGTATTTGACACTGTCTTTACGACGATAGGATCAACAACCCAGCAATTTAAAATTTATAACAATAACAATAAGAGTATCTTGATAGATGAAGTTGAACTTATGGGAGGCCAAGACTCTCCTTTTAGATTAAATCTTGATGGTGTATCTGGAATTAATCACCAAGATATAAGTTTGCTTGAGAACGATAGCTTATATATGTTTGTTGAGGTAACGCTTGATGTTAATAACCAAAATGCCCCTCTTGTTATTGAAGACTCGATTCGATTTAGAACGAACGGTCTTGATCAATACGTGAACCTTGCTGTTTGGGGACAAGATGCTTATTTTCATTATCAAGATCAAGCGCAAGGCGTTTGGACCTCAGATAAACCACATGTCATCTACGGTTACAGTTTAGTTGACTCTGCTGAAACCTTAACTATCGATGCAGGAACTCAAGTTCATCTTCATAAAAATGCAGTTCTATATGTATACAAAAGTTCATTATTCGTTAATGGATTTTTAGACAATGAGGTCGTATTTCAAGGGGATCGACTAGAGGCCTTATATGATGATGTTCCAGGTCAATACTATGGTATTTACTTTAATCAAGCAGAACCTTCGGTAATAGATTATGCAGTCATTAAAAATGGAACTTCAGGGATTCATGTGTTTAATGAAGGGAATAATCCAGGTTCTTATGCTGTCACCGTGAAAAACACCAAAATATTTAACCATTCTAGCTACGGTATTTTTTTGTTTGATGATGCCTCGATTAAGGGAGAAAACTTATTGATCTATAAGAATGGCTTTCACGCGTTACTTGTACTTAAAGGTGCTAAGTTCAATTTTAACCATTGTGATTTTTTAGGATATGGCGCAGCGCAATCGCCAGCTATTGGCATTAGAAATTATTATGATGACCCTTCAATAGTTTCAAATATTGATGAAGGTAAAATTTACAATAGTGTTTTAAGCGGAAATATTGAGTCTGAACTCGTTTTAGATACCATATTAACGCCATCTACTATTCTCAATCTTGATATTCAAAACTGTTTTATTCAAGCAAATGAAGTTTATACGGAGCCCTTCTTCTTGAATTGCCTCTGGCGCGTGGGACTCGATGAATTCTATAAACCTAAATTTAACGATGTAGGGTTGGGAGATTTTGGATTTTCGAATGATTCTCCCTTGCAAGGTTCAGGTTTTGGATCTTCAATTCTAACCGATATCCTCGGAAACTTTAGAAACAACCCTCCAGATATTGGTGCTATAGAGGAAAATTAACTTCATAAAAAAAGCGTCCGAAGACGCTTTATACAATTTTATTAGTGCGTCTTATTCTGAAACACTAGCATTCATGTTGTCAAGAACTGCCATGACGCTTTTAACGGCTTCTACAGACTCACTGAGCAATGCTTTCTCATCTTCATTTAGGTCCAGTTCAATGATTTTTTCTATTCCATTCTTTCCTAGAACAACTGGAACACCGAGATAAATATCACTCAAGCCATATTCACCTTGCAACCATGTACAAACCGGAAAGATTCTTCGCTGATCTCTAACGATTGCCTCAACCATCTGAGCTGCAGAAGCTCCTGGCGCATACCACGCAGAAGTTCCTAAAAGCTTAACGATTTCACCACCTCCAAACTTAGTTCTCTCAATGATTTCATTTAATTTATCTTCCTCTATTAATTCTGTTACTGGGATTCCACCTACCGTTGTATACCTTGGAAGCGGTACCATAGTATCACCATGGCCTCCCATTAAAACAGCTTGAATATCTTTTGGAGACACATTTAATTCTGTTGCTAGGAAAGCTCTATACCTCGCAGTATCTAGCACACCTGCCATTCCAAAAACTCTACTTGATGGGAAATTTGCACTTAAATAAGCGCAGTACGTCATTACATCCAAAGGATTAGATACAACAATAATTTTCGCATTTGGAGAATACTTTACAATATTTTCTGTGACCGACTTAACAATACCTGCATTTGTAGCAATTAAATCATCTCTCGACATACCAGGCTTTCTTGGTAATCCGGAAGTAATTACTACAACTTCAGAGTCTTTGGTCATTTCATAGTTGTTCGTAGACCCAATTGTTTTTGAATCATACAAATTAACTGGAGAAGTTTCCCAAATATCAAGCGCTTTACCTTCGGCAAAACCCTCTTTAATGTCCAATAAGACAATCTCATTTGCGATTTCTCTTTGGGCCAAAACATCCGCACAAGTTGCACCGACATTTCCAGCTCCTACTACCGTTACTTTCATCTGTAATTATTTATTAATTAAATATCGACACGAAAATAATACATTTAATAGAAATTCGTTTTATTTACGATTGATTTATTTGCGTTATGAGGCAACGGTAACTAATATCTTGCGTCTAAAAATTGTTGAAACTTGGAGAATATAGAGAAATTAAAGGAAATCGTTGAGGGGTGTTTGCAAAACAAGCGCCGTTCTCAAGAAGCCCTATTTCAAATGTTCTATGGTAAGATGTTAGCTGTTTGCATGCGCTACATATCAGACCAAGACACAGCACAAGAGGTGTTGCAAGAGGGTTTCATTAAGGTCTTTGATAAACTGGAGGTTTTTGATTTTAAAGGTTCTTTTGAAGGATGGGTGCGTCGTATTGTTGTAAATACGGCAATTGATTTCATTCGAAAAGCTAAAAGAGCCCCAATCTTAAAAGACAACGACAATGATTTTAAAGTTGAAGCTTCAAATGAAATTGAAGAAAACGAAAAAATAGAATTGATAGAGCTTCGCGCTGAAAAAGCAGTTGAGGCCATTCAAAAGTTATCACCGGCCTATAGAACGGTATTTAACTTATTTGTTGTTGAAGATTATTCCCACAAAGAAATTGCTGAAATGCTGGGGATAAGTGAAGGAACTTCCAAATCAAATTTGTCAAAGGCAAAAAAGAATTTAAAACAAATATTAACTGAAGAATTCAGTAACATAAGAGAATAAGATGCGTGATATTGAAGACTTATTTAAAGAATCATTAAAAGACCACCAACTTCCATATAGTGAAGAGGCTTGGTCTAAAATGAATAAAAAACTAGATGCAAGAAGTTCAGGCGCATCTAATGGATTAAAATGGATGTTAGGTTCGGTTGGTGCTATTTTAATTGTAGCTAGTTATTTGTTTATGGGAAGCGATGAAACTCCCCGTCAGATTCAAGCCGAAATAATAAAAGCAGAGAAAGAATCAGTTCAAACAACTAAAGAAAAGCAGATAGAAGCAATAGAAAAATCTGAAGTAGAAGTTGCAAAACAACAAATAGAGGAAGAACATTCAGTACACAGATTCGGCGACGCCGGTTGTTGCGATGATGTTGTCGAAGAGTCAATTATTGAAGAAGTAAATGTTAAATCCTCAGGAAGTGCAGAACTGCAACAACCTGTTTACAGAGAAGTGGCTATAGATCCGATAGCAAAAGATGAAATCAAATCACCTCTCTATTTTGCAAAACCTCAAGACCATTGTTTAAATACTGATTTTTCGTATAGCAATGTGAATGACGAATCTATTTACCTTCTTTCACCGTTGGATGATTTGGAGGAAATAGCCCCGAAAGAGTCTTTAGAGGTCATTTTAGATAAAAAAGGTAAATATCAAATTGGTACTCTGAATCAAGACCAAGAATTTGAAGAGTTTGTTTCCTTTAAGGTTCATGAACCTAAAGATATTCAGTTAACAGCTAACGACCATCTAAATTACGAGAATGGGCTGCCCGAACTTAATGTTCAAGCGTTTTCAGACCTCCAAATAAATTGGATCCTAAATGGTGAAAAAACTACCAAACAAAGCAATGTTGAAAATTTCTATTTATTTGACAAAGGCAGCTATATTTTAAAGGCGACGACGAAAGACATTAATGGATGTCAAAGTGAAGATCAGGTTAGCTTCTATGTAGAAAAGAACTACAATTTATTAGCAGTGAATGCATTTACGCCTAACAGTCTGGATGAAAGAAACACCTCCTTTATGCCGTATGCATTAACCAAAAGAGATGCAGCATTTAAAATGATTATTATTGATCCGTCAAATGGAGCTGTTATATTTGAAACCATGAATGCCAATCAACCATGGACCGGTATCAATAAGAATACAGGAGAGGTTGTGGAAGGTAATAAATCATATGTTTGGAAAGTTGTTCTTCAGAATCCAGAAAATGGAGAAAGCCCTGAATATATGGGAACCGTTGTTCGTCTTTAATTTCAAGCTGTTTTCTAGTAAATAGGTCGAGTTTTTCCTTATTTTTGTTAGAAATAAGTACCTGTTGAAATTCTTAAATTCTAATATAAAACCTAAAAAGTTCGGTTACTTTCCGCGGTACTATGATGCACGCAAAGAAAAAACAGAACTAAAGAAAAAATTTTACGCGAAAGAAACTCTTTCCGAATCAGAACGGATATTGCTCATGCGTGAAAAAATGGAGGAGAAACGCCAAGAAAATAAAGTTTCAAAAAACGGTATCTATTCCCAAAACACGAGAACTCTAGTATTATTATCAATCGTTTTTGTCTTAGGTTATTTTCTCTTAAACGGTCTGGATGACATCGATCAAGTCATTTTCAAACTCATGCGTTAATGGATATAATCAATCTACTTTCTGAAAAAATATCCAATCAAATTGCTGCGGGTGAAGTAATTCAAAGACCCGCATCTGTTGTAAAAGAACTCCTCGAAAATGCTGTTGATGCAGGTGCAACTTCTATTAAAGTTCATGTGAAAGATGCTGGGCGCACGAGTATTCTTATTCAAGATGATGGTAGCGGTATGTCTAGTAAAGATGCGTCAATTTGCTTTACACGGCACGCCACGAGTAAACTTAAAGACGTCGAAGACCTTTTCAAGCTAAAAACAAAAGGCTTTAGAGGTGAAGCTTTGGCCTCGATTGCATCCATAGCACATGTGACGCTCAAGACCAGAACAAATGAACAAACGGATACAGGGACACTTATAGAAATGAACGGTGGTACACCAACAAGAAATGAGGAATGTATTTGTGATAAAGGAACGAGTATTGAGGTTAAAAATATATTTTTCAATGTCCCAGCGCGACGAACGTTTTTAAAATCCGATACTGCGGAATTTTCACACATTAGAAATGAATTTGAAAGAGTTGTTCTAGCCCACACGGAAATTGGATTTGCATTAACACATAATGGAAATGAAATCCACAATGTGAATCCGGGGAATTTAAGAAAAAGAATCACTGATATTTTCGGAATCAAGAGTAATGAGAAACTCGTGCCTATAGAGGAAAACACGGATATCGTCTCAATACATGGCTTTGTTGGAAAACCAGAAAGTGCAAAAAAGTCAAGAGGTGAACAATACTTTTTTGTAAACCAACGTTTTTTCAAGCATTCGTATTTTCATCATGCTGTATCTAAAGCTTTTGAGCAGCTTATTTCACAAAAAGCACACCCCTCCTACTTCATATATTTTGAGATAGACACGGAAAAAATTGATGTAAATATCCATCCTACGAAGACTGAAATAAATTTCGAAGAGGGCAAGTTTATTTATTCTATTCTTCTCTCAAGTATTAAACAAGCCCTTGGCAAATATAATATTGCACCAAGTATCGATTTTGAGCTAGAGACAAGTTTTGATGTTCCACTTTCACAGAAGACTGGGACACCTATTGAACCTGAAATCAAGGTAAATCCTAATTACAATCCATTTTCTAAGTTTGGATCTAACAAAAATTCTAATACTTCTTCGAATAAGGCATTGAACAACCAAGGCTTTGGTAATAAAAGTGACTCCAAGGAATGGGAAAACTTCTATGCTATTCGAGCAGAAAATAAAGAAAGTCAAACCAAACTCATAGAGCCTGAAGAAAATTATTCAAAAAATAAATACCTACTAAAAGACCGCTATTTACTGAGCAATGTCAAATCAGGTATTCTCATTATAGATACATACAGAGCTCAACAAAGAATGCTTTATGATGAAATGATGCAGCAATTTGTCACACAACCTTTAGCTGCCCAAAAGCTTATGTTTCCTCTAGAATTAGCACTTGACCAAAACGAAATAGATTCATGGATGGACTCCAACTCCTTACTATTACAATTAGGCTTCACCTTCAAAATAGAAAATAAAGTTTTTCAATTAGAAAGTTTACCTGCATGTATCAATGAAAAAGATTGCAAATCATGTATCGATGGAATTACAAAAACACTAAGCTCATCGCATAAGCCAGATAAAGGAGAGCTTGCGCATGAATTAATTTCAGCCTTAGTTTATTCAGCAGCAAACGTCACGAGGCTTCATTCTGAACAAGAAATAGAATCTTTTATCAACCTTTTATTTTCCTGCGATGACCACTCATTTTGTCCTTTTGGTAAGCCGATAATGCAAACACTCACTATAGAAGAACTAACTACTAAATTCTAATATGCTTAATAACCTGCCACAAGTAACCAAAAACCTGCTCATACTAAACATTATGTTTTATGTAGCCAGCTGGTTTCTCGGATCCCAAGGTATAAATCTTGTTACAAAGTTTGGTGCGCATTATGTAAATTCTCCTTTTTTTGAACCTTTTCAAGTCGTCACGCACTTTTTCATGCATGCAAATTTTATTCACATCTTTTTTAATATGTGGATTTTCATTATGCTCGGTGGATATCTGGAGAGAGTCTGGGGGCCAAAAAGATTCTTCATTTTTTACATTATTTCAGCGCTTGGCGCGTTTGCTTTATTTAATGTAATAGGTGTATATGAAATAGAAAATCTAAAAGCACAAATTATTGATCAAGGCTTCTCCATTAGAGAGGTCAATGCCATGACAACATATCATAGAACAAACGAAGTTGTGAATGAGTATTTGATGATGATAAACACACCTATGGTCGGTGCCTCTGGTGCTATATTTGGAGTAATGGCTGCCTTCGCAATTCTTTTTCCAAATACTGAATTTAGGCTCTATTTTGCAATACCGATAAAAGCTAAGTGGTTTGTTGGTGCTTATTTCTTATTCGAAGTTTACCAATCTTACCTCAACGAATCTGGTGATTCAACCGCGCATCTTGCCCATGTTGGAGGTGCATTAGTTGGAGCGATTATCGTGCTATTTTGGAGAAAAAAAGACCGAACTAATTTCTGGTAAATGCAACAAAAAAGAAATTTATTTGAAGAACTGAAGTTTCAGTTAAACAATGGCACCATGACGAATAAACTCGTCATTATTAACATATGCGTATTTCTTCTAATTCATCTGTTATATGCTTTAGAAAAAATAAGTGGCAACGGTCTTATAAGTGTTTTAATTGAAAAGTTCTTTACACTTGAAGCAACATTAATAGGTTCTTTAAGTATGCCTTGGGCATTCGTTACAAGCATCTTTTCACACATTGATTTGATGCACGTTTTTTCTAATCTCATCTTTCTTTATTTCGCAGGAAATCTTTTTGAACGTTACTTTAATAGTAGAATGCTATTACAGACCTACCTATTCGGAGGCATTGCAGGAGGTGTTGCGGAGGTTATTTCAGCGACATTCCTTTTTCCAAATGACTATCATACAGTGTTAGGTGCGTCAGGATCAGTAATGGCAATTTTTACTGCTTTAGCATTTTACAGTCCGAATACAAAGGTTTTTCTATTTGGTGTACTTCCAGTGAGATTATTTGTCCTCGCACTATTTTTTCTCGCTAATGATTTAATAGGCATAGGAAATACAAACGACCACATTGCACATTTTGCCCATCTAGGAGGGGCACTATTTGGATTTCTTGCCATGCAAAACCTAAATACAGATAAAAACATTTTAAGTAAAATAGATAAGCTTGTAGATTTTGTCCGTCATTTTTTTAGAAAAAAAAGCAATCGGAAGGGCAGTGAAAGAAAAGTAAAAACCGATGAGGAATATAACTTTGAGAAAAAAAATAAACAAGACCAAACAGATAGAATACTAGATAAGATTTCTAAATCAGGATACGATTCACTTTCTAAAAAAGAGAAAGACTTTCTTTTTAATCAAAGTAAAAATGAGTAAAAAGAAAAATTTACCTCTTCTTACAGCGATGTTTTTGCATGTTTTAATTGGATCCTGCTTACTTTTCTCACTTCTTACACCCTATGTTAATCCAACATTATTTCCTTTACTTCCATTTTTAGGTTTAGGGTTTCCAGTTTTAGTAGTCCTCAATTTGGCATTCACTATTTTTTGGTTCTTCCAACATAAAAATTGGTTCTGGGCATCTTTAGCTATCCTTGCATTAAGCCTTCCTTATCAAAGGAAAATATTTTCAATCAATCTACTTACTACTGATATTCCAAAACAGGCTAGCAAAATTAGACTCATGAGCTATAACGTGCGCTTGTTCGATCTCTACAACCCGAATTTTAAAAGTGCGAGAGCAACAAGAGACTCCATTTTTCAGTACTTCAAAATGGAAAATCCTGATATTTTGTGTATTCAAGAGTATTATGAGCAAGGTAAACCTTCAACATTTAATACTATAGATTCCATAAATACAATAATGCAAAACCCCGAAGCACATAAAAAAGGAATTCAAATACCACGCAATAGACAAACTTTTGGTCTAGCTACGTTTTCTAAACTTCCCATAATTAACAGGGGGCATGTACAACATAAAGGGGCTTATGGCAACAATGAAAACTACTGTATTTATGTGGATATTGTAAAAAATAAGGATACGATTCGTATCTATAACGTTCATTTGCAATCAATAAAGCTCGAAACCAATTATAACACTAAATCTATGAAGGACAAAGTGGTTAAAAAGACCAAATCAGGGTTTAAAACGGCATACAGAAAGCTAAAGAAAGCGTTTACCATTCGTGCAATGCAAAGTGAAGCTGTGAGCAAGCATGTAGAAAATTCTCCCTATCCATCAGTTGTATGTGGTGACTTTAATGATACTCCTATGTCATACACTTATCATATCTTTGAAAACAAGCTGATAGACGCATTTAGAAACACTTCAATAGGATTTGGTTCTACATATATCGGAATGCTGCCGGCAGGTCGTATAGATTATATTTTTCACTCTAACACATTGAGCTCAGCCAACTTTAAGATTCAGGAAGAAGAATTGAGCGACCATCGTGCTATTTCTTGTATAATTTATTAGTATGTTTTTTGAAATTAACCCAAATAATATTGATCAGAGACTTGTTGACGAAACTGTACAGGTATTAAAAAAGGGTGGACTTGTTATTTTTCCTACGGACTCAGTTTATGCAATTGGATGCGACCTTTCAAATAAAAAGGCACTGCATCAATTGGCCAAGTTTAAAGGAGAAAGACTTAACAAAGTTCATTTTTCTATTATCTGCAAAGATTTAACAGAACTTTCTTCGCATACTAAACAACTTGATAAGCCGACATTTAAACTTATAAAGCAATGTTTGCCAGGGCCATACACCTTTATTTTGAGGGCAAGCTCTAATATCCCCAAACTTTTCGATTCAAATAAAAAAGAAATTGGTATCCGTATAACGGATAACCTAATAACACAGGCTATAGTTGAATCTTTAGGAAACCCAATTGCTTCAGCTTCACTTCATGACGATAATGCGCCAATCTTAGAATACTTTACAGACCCTTATCATATTTTTGAGAACTATGAAAATAAAGTAGGCGTAATTATTGATGGTGGCATAGGAAAAATAGAACCTTCTACGGTAATAGATTGCTTCTCGGGTGATAATGCGAAAATAATTAGACTAGGAGCGGGAAAAATAAATTTATGATTTTAATTGGAGACTGTGGCAGTGATAAAACGCCTGAAATAAGGAGAATAGTTGATGATTACGTTAATTGTGAAGTTATCCCATTAATGGATATTCATCAAAAAAACTTGGAGAAATATGAAGGTATTGTGCTATCGGGCGCACCCATTTTATTAACAGAGGAAAAAACAGATATTTATTTACAATCTACAAGGTGGATTAAAAATATTGAAATACCACTCTTAGGTATCTGTTTTGGACATCAGCTTATTGGGCTTCATTATGGAGGAGTTGTAAAAAAAATGAGAGAAGATCGTGAACTTCAAGAGATTGAGATTTTCGAGTCATGCGCGCTTTTTGATAGACTACCAGATGTTATACAAATGCAAGAAGATCATTGTGAGTTTGTTTCTGTTCCTCAAGGATTTAAATTGATTGCCTCATCCGATGCTTGCTTTAATGAGGCTATGGCGCATCATGAAAAAAATATTTTTGGCGTACAATTCCATCCTGAAGTTTCGGGCTTACAAGGAAGTTTATTAATTGAAAATTTTTATAAAATATGTCAAAAATAGGACACTAAATTATTTCGGATATTGACATGAGATGATCCTTCTCGATTATTGTAATTTTCCGTCCTTTTGTTTCTATGACTGCATCTTTTTTGAATTCTCTTAACAATCTGATTACGGTTTCGGTTGCAGTACCAACGAAATTCGCCAAATCATCTCTTGAAAGATTAATTGGTGCTCCTTTGTAGATATCATCTAACAATATTAGTGCTAACGCGGTACGCTGACGAACCGTTTTCTGAGCCATTGTTGTTAGGAGGTCAGCTCTATCCTGAAGCTCCTTAGAAAGTACCCGAATTACTGTATTGCGTAATTTTTCATTGGTATTGATCTCTTTCAAGAAATCAGACTTTTGAATATAACCTATACAGGCCTCCTCTAACATTTCTGCATCAACATTGTATGTTTTATCACTCAGCATTGCTCTAAAACCTACAAGATCTCCGGCTTTGGCAATTTCAATGATTTGCTCCTTGCCTTCAATTCCGTATTTAATGATTTTAATCAGACCGCTATGAAGATAAAAAACACCGCGAGGCGTTCCACCTTCAGAAAACAAAACATCACCCTTATTATATCTCTTATAGATTATTCTAGAATCAGAATCTATAGGACGCAACTGATGTAAACCTGATAAAATTTGTTCTATGTGCTCCAAACAATACAGACATGTTTCCATGATAGGAGGTATTTGAGGGAATAAAAAAGGCGACTTAATCGTCGCCTTTCAAATTTATAGTTTCATTATCTTTTTTACCTGCTTCTGTTGGTCAGTGACAAGCTGGACTAGGAAAGTACCACGATGCAACGCGCTTACATCCAAGTTCAAAGTTTGAGGGCCTGATAATACATTCCTAAAGCTAAATGCTTCAAGCTCTGCCCCTGACAAACTGTATATCTTTATCGATACATCACCTGTTTGAATCATATCGAAAGAAACAGAAAACTCATTTTGAACAGGATTAGGATATACAGTCATATCCAAATCGTTTTCTTCTGAGCCAATACTAGCGTCACTAGTTCCAAGATATCCAGTTGATGCCCAAATACCTCTTCCATAAGTTCCGATGTAAATTTCACCAGGACGACCGTTACCTTCTTCAGGCGTTCTCCACGATTGTCGTACCTCCGTAACCACAGTTCCTTCAAAACCTGC
>Ga0228674_1000837_pt1 | contig 19797 bp, 16 predicted proteins | sample 1D_rmetaG_FD_189054 | JGI IMG/M metagenome (GOLD analysis project Ga0228674, IMG submission 189054) | Seawater microbial communities from Monterey Bay, California, United States - 1D_r | ecosystem: Environmental > Aquatic > Marine > Coastal | place: USA: California | collected 2016-09-26
ACAGCAGAAAACGCTGCCGGAGGAATTGTACCAGTACCAGGACCAGTTAGAGTAAATCCATTTTCATCTCCCGCCTCACAAAGTAGGTTAAGCGAAAATGCTTGATTATTATTTCTTGCAAAGGATACCTCTGCCGACCCAGCACAGTTGAGCGGCGGTAGAATGGCTATACCGAGTTCACAACCATAACCCGACATATGAATTAAATAAACGGGCTTATCCGCTTGAATGTGAGTGAGTAAGTCAGTAATTGAATACTGCCAAGTCTCTCCCTGATTCATCAGTTGCGTTGTGACTCCAGCATCTGTTACTGTTACTGTCGTAAAATTTTCCGCAGGAATAATGAAAATTGATTCATTTGAACCAGGATTCAAACCACCGATATTAACAATGTATTCGTCACCGATTACATCAGTAGGTACAATTTGATCGCCCATCAAGTCAAAACATCCTCCTCCACCAGCGGGGTTAACGGAATCATCATTCATCGTAACGGAAACGGGTTTATCCGAGGTTACAATAGAGCCACTCAAGCTACTCCCAGCATTGCTTGTGGTCATTACGACATTCTCGCATGTATAAACATTACCTTTTAACGGTAGGTTAACAGCATATGTGACACCGGCTGTGTGTCCGCCGATGACGTCACAATTGGGCTTAATGTAAATCGTTGTATTGTCCTCAGTGGCAACTACGGAAAAGAATTGTTTAGGCTGAGTAATCACTAAATCATTATTTCGATCAGTGGCAAGGACTCGGTTATTCCAAAGAGTTTGAAAAGGAACAACAAATTCAGTTCCCATCCCATTTTGTCCTTTTAAAGAATATGTCTCTGGATTATTTGGGTTCCCTGGAGTAATTGTGACAAGATCAGAAATGAAATCATAAACGACCGTCATTAAATTATCTGAAGAAATCTTGATACCTGAATTAAGAACTGCATCCGCTGGTTTACTTTCTAAATCGTTGACAATATGATCTAAAGGAATCGAAGCCAAACTGTTGGCTGGCACTACAAAGGTAGTATCATAGGTTCCGGCAGGCAATTGAATTCTCACCGTTGATGGGGCACCAAAAGTAGAAATCCTGAATGCCAACTGAATATTATTGTCATGATCCGGCGTAACCCAAGGTGCCGCGAACCAAAATAGCGTATCGACCTGAGCGTTGACGTTGTTGGAGACCCCCATCTTAAGGAGCATCATCAACATCACTGCGTATTTAAGTAATCTCATAATCCGCGTTGTTAATTCTTATTTTTTTTCTCCTCTTCAACCTTTTTCTGCATGTCTTCCAGAATACTGTTATTGAGGTTTTCGTCTTCTTCTTCAAGTGTTGGTTTATCTTTAGTTATTATGAAAGAAAGCATAACCTCATGTGATCCTGATTGGTAGCTATTTAATTTAGACGTGGTGTAATCATACCCATACCCAATTGTGAATCTATCGCGCAGTGTCAATCCTGCAGAGATACCAATTGCATCATCCGATCGATAAAGTAATCCTACCCAAAACTTATTATCAAAGGTACCTTTCAACATTGCTGTGTACTGTAATGGTACAGGTTGAGTATATCTAACCATTGCACTTGGCTGCAGTTCAAAGATTTTTTTGCTTTTCGTTTTAATTTCGAAACCATAACCGACGATTCCTCCGAAGTGAAATTCGAGGTTGCTATTGTATGTTGTAAATTGAAGTGAATTGGCAAGTAATCTATGCACAGAACCCATCAAGAAAAACTTCTTTGAATATAAATGAAACCCTGAACTCAGATCGATAGCATTCGCTGAATAGACAGTTCCTGTCAGAACCTCATCACCAGCATCGGCAAGTTGCGCATCATATAGGCGCACTCTATGCTGCATGTATCCAGGCTGAATACCTAGTCCCAGTTTCCAATTATCGCCAAGCTTAAAGTGATGCGCATAGTTCAGGTATGCGGCATTATTTGATGTTAATCCTTTTTGCTCTGATACCACGGTTACTCCATAACCCATTTTCCCTTCATTCTTTACCGAACCCTGAAAATTTGCCATCAATAGTGTGGGTGCGCCTTCAAAGCCGATCCATTGATTCCTATATGCCAGGTTCACTTCATGAACATTTTTACTTCCAGCGATTGCAGGATTAAAGTAGTAGTCATTTAGCAAAAAGTTAGAATAACCTGTACGCTGCTGAGCTACAACTCCGGATGCCAGAATGATCGTTCCAATAAATATTAGTGCAATTTTCTTCATTAGTTCTTGCTTTTAAGTACAAGTATTGTCCCCTTAAAAATCCCATCATCTGGTGCATTTAGATCGTTTAGATCAATGACATAATAGTATGTTCCATCAGGTACAAGCTCTTGATTATAAGTGCCGTCCCATGGTTCATCGTATCCATCTGATTCAAATAACAATTGCCCCCAATCATTATATATTTCTACGCGAGCATCTGGAAATAAAAGATCCAAGAACTCTAATTTCCACACATCATTTTTGAAATCTCCGTTTGGAGAAATCGCATTAGGGATTAGGGTATTAATCTCTGTTGTCACCGTATTAATTGTAATCGTCTGCGATATACTGTCTTGACAACCCAATTCTCCGTATGCATAAAGTGTTACAACGTAATTTTGATTTGCGAAGTAAACATTAGTTGTATCAGTCTGGGTTGAAGTATTACCATTACCAAGATCCCAGAAGTAGGAGTTTGCATTCGTAGAAGTATTGATGAAGTTGAACACCGCTCCTATATTAAGACCGTTACTTGTATTATATGAGAAACCTGCATCAGGTAATGCTGGAACAGTTAATGTTTGAGTAATCGTATCAACGCATCCGTTCGATGTTTGCACAATGTGTACTATATCATAACTGTCATCAGATGGGAAAACGAAGAGTGGATTTGCATCTCCTGAATTCCCTTCTCCCCCAAAATCGTATGAATACATCGAGATTGGGTCAACAACTGTACTTGACGCATCTGTGAATTGGACAGTTATTTGATTATTTGGGCATGTTGAAGTATAAGTGAAACCTGCCACAGGCACCTCAAATGCCTCAACTTGAAATGTCGTATCATGGAAACAGCCAGCATCTGATCCTATCGTGAGTGTCACTGAATAAGATCCGGCGGTGGCGTAATTATGAGTGGTGTTCTGATCTGTTGAGGTTCCAAGGTCACCAAAATCCCAAGCCCAGCTATTTATGTTACCATATCCAGGGTTTGAAAAGTCACTAAAGGTCGACTCATTATACAAGCATTCATCTGGCGCACTAAAGTTTGCAATCGGAGGAGCAACAAAGTTAATCTGAACATTATCATTTACTGATAGACAGCCTCCATTATTCGTTGAAGTCAAGGTTAAGAACATCGTACCACTAGCAATCTCAGCAGCTGTTGGAGAATATGTGGCAGTCAAATCTGTATTACTTGTTGAGTACGAACCAACCCCACCTGTCCATTCGCCTGTGGTGGTTGCTCCGCCAACAAGACCATTCAAAATGATATCAGCCGCATTAGTACATGCGATCAAATTTGTTCCTGCATCTACCGTTGGAGATATAGTATAAACAATTAACACGCTATCCACAACAGGTACACAACCACCATTCGATGTAGATTCCAAATAAATCCATACTTGACCTGCGCTCACGTCACCGACACTTGGTTGATAAGATGCATTTAAATCAAGATTATCAGGTGAAAAAATTCCTGCTCCAGCCGAAGTCCATTTCCCAGTAGTTGTTACACCGGAAACGGATCCTCCTAAGCCAACAACAGGATTATTCTCACATACAAATATTGTATCCTGAAGGCCAGCATCAACAGTTGCTGCTGTAGTAAATGTAATTTCCATCGTATCCGACTCAGGAAGGCATGAACCAAAATTGGTAGACACCAAAACTAATTGTACCGAACCAGAAGATAAATCAGCTGCCGATGGCATGTAATCTCCGCCAAGAGCAGAACTATCTGGTGAGAAAGTCCCCGAACCTAGGGTGCTCCAATAACCAGAAGAGGCTCCACCAGTTACACTTCCAGCCAATGTTACAATCGAGTTATTTTCACAAACCGATTGATCGGCAGAAGCACTAACGATAGGTGCTGGATCAACCTCAAGCAGGATTGTATCTTTCAGTAATGGACAAGGTCCAGTTGTTGTTAGAATTAGTTGTATTGGAGAAATAAGAGTATCAAGCGGACTAGGTACATAGAAATTGTTTAAGGTATCTGTCCCACTCGAAAAGTCCCCAAAGCCACTAGTGCTCCACACTCCAGTAACATCTCCACCGCCAATCAGCCCCGTAATACCTAATGATGTATTGGCACAAATCGTATCATCCATTCCAGCCTCAATAAACGGATAGGAATTAAACTCAGAAAAATAACCGTAGCCAGCACCACTGCCATTATTCCCTGATATTACACCGAGTCCAAAGATATCACCACTATTCGTCACTTCATTGTACGAGTTAATTGGAACATCAGTCGTATTATAGTAGATGATAGCGGATTTATAAGCTCCACTTGTCCCAGGAACATTTGTAAAAGCGCCAGCTGGAATCAGAGCGCCAATCCCATTCAAAGCAAACATCCCTTCAAAGCCCGTTCTTGTATAAAGAATTAATCCTAGTGAGTCCGAAGATGATCTTGTGAAAGCTGCGTTATATGTACCTGAACATAATAAACTTGGAACCTGAGCTCCACTTAATTCACAACCATAACCAGAGGTGTGCCATACATAAACCGGCTTATTCGTTGAAATATAATTAATGGCATCAGTGACAGACATTTCATAGGTCTCGCCCCAATTGATCAAGGCTGTGGTTGTCCCAGAATTATCTACTGTTAAGCTTGTTCCATTCTGAGTAGCAAGTATATAAACACGATCATTTGATGATGTGCCAGTATTCACAACAAATTCAGTCCCAGTATGAGCCTCAGGTGTTATTTGGTCTCCCATGGTACTAGCACAACCTCCATTGGTTAAAGCTCCACTATAAACTGTGACAGCTACAGGATTATCTGATGATATAATCGACCCTGCCAAAGAACTCGAGGCATTGAGATCCATATCTCTAGCGCTATAGGTCTCACCCTCATTGAGAGTGACTGAGAATGATACATCTTGAAGATGGCCAGTAATATTAGTTCTTGGTGTTATTAACACGGTTGTGCCATTGACTGTTCCAACAATATCTATTGATGAAAACGAAGCAGGTGTTGTTACTGCGTTGTCCCAAAACTTTTGGAAAGGGGTATAAAAATTATCTCCGATTGATTGATTTCCTTTCAAAGTGAAGATTTCCTTGTTTGATGCGCTCTTTAGTTCGTAAAATGCACTAATGTTCTCAGTGGCTGTTATTTTTATCCCGTTATTACTAACCACGTTAGCGGCTGGACTTTCGATACTAGCTAAAAAAGGTGTAAGGTTGATGCTATCTACAGAATTTGCTGGAATTGTCAAATTTATAGCCGTAAAACCAACATTAGCAGGAAGAGACACAGTCACATCCGACGAGTTCTCAAACGTCATAAATCGTAGGTAAATCGGGCTATCTCCTACTGAAGCTGAAACCTCTGGAGCTGCAAACCAAAACAACGTATCTATCTGAGAATGAGTAATACTCATCCAGAAAGTGAATCCGATAAGGAGTAAACTCTTCAAGAGCTTGTTCATAAGTGTAATTTCGTGAATAGTGGTACTATAATGTTATAGTTACTCTTTATTATGTGCAAAAGTATGTCATTCTTTACAATAAAAAAAGCCATTTACATTTATACGTGCGATAAACCAATAAAATATATGCGATGAATGATTTGGAATCGAACGATTACATGTTTGGATCAAAAATTATTCGATCGACAGCTTTGACATTCAACTATCCAATTCAACATATTTCTTCACGTCTGATCATAATTAATTAGCTTTGCCCTATGCGATTTGACATTCTCACCATATTACCGGATCTGCTGACCGGACCATTCTCCAACTCCATTATGAAACGAGCACAGGAGAAAGGGCATCTTGATATCCACCTTCATAATATCAGAGACTATTCTACAAACAAACAGAAAAGTGTCGATGATTATCAATACGGTGGAGGCGCTGGAATGGTCATGTCGATCGAACCAATCGCATCACTTATTGAGAAATTAAACGCTGATAGAACTTACGACGAGATCATTTACATGACTCCGGATGGTGAACTTCTTGGGCAAGGACTCTGCAATGATCTTAGTTTACAGGGAAATATCATGATTCTGTGCGGGCACTACAAAGGAGTTGACGAGCGTATCCGTGAACATTACATTACAAAAGAAATTTCGATAGGATCATATGTTCTTTCAGGTGGAGAATTAGGTGCTGCTGTTCTTGTTGATAGTGTTGCTAGACTAATTCCTGGTGTATTAAATGATGAAACATCTGCCTTAACAGATAGTTTTCAGGACGGATTATTATCGCCTCCTGTCTATACCAGACCACCAAGCTTCAATGGTTGGGAAGTTCCTGAAATTCTTCTCTCAGGAGATTTTGGTAAAATTGAAAAATGGAGAGAGGAGCGTGCTATAGAACGAACAGAAGCCAGAAGGCCTGATTTATTAGACGAATGATTGATTTAAAAGAAGCTATAGAGAAATTACGATCAGGAGGTACAATCTTGTATCCTACTGATACTATCTGGGGAATCGGGTGCGACGCAACTGATGAAGAAGCATGCCAAAGAATATCAAATTTAAAAGGACGTTCTGATGACAAGAGCTTTATTCTTTTAGTCGATGGATTTCCGATGCTTCAAAAATACATCCCGGAATTTCAAGAAGTTTGCTACGATCTGGCGGATTTCGCGGTAAAACCATTAACTATTATTTATCCTGATGCCAAAGGACTCGCTCCTTCAGTACTAGCAGAGGATGGCTCGGTGGGAATTCGAATTACTTCTGATCCAGTCTGTATGAAGCTAATTCGCGGGATGAGAAAACCACTAGTAAGTACTTCCGCCAATTTAACAGGGAAAAGTACGCCGTCGTGTTATCAAGAAATTACTGAAGATATCAAATCAGGTGTAGATTATATCGTAAAGGATAAATTGAAGCAGAAATGTGAACGATCATCCCAAATAATCAAGATCGGACTCAAAGGAGACGTACAAATAATTCGAAAGTAATTTACTTCTGTCCCAGATACTTTATTAAAAGATCATTGAATATTCTTGGCTGATTCATGTTCGGCATGTGTCCTCCTTTTTTTATGATATCTAATGTGGTATCGCCTCCAATATGATCGCGCAACCTCACCGCTCGATCCGGTGGAATTAATACATCTAGATCGCCCCAAATTAAATGAACCGGAACCTTATAAGAATAAATATGCTTCGCATAAGTCTCCCTTATTGCTAACAAATCCTTGACTAATTCTCGTTTCTCTTTAAAGGTTCCCTGATAAAGCTCTTCATGAAACCTCCTAAGCGTTACTGTCGGTGGAGCCAATGCATCCTTCCCAATACTAGCATGATAGAGTAATTTGAGACCATCTGGCTTAGCTGGTACAAACAAATCATCTATAGTTTCAACCTCAAAAAAAGCACAAACTCGAGCTGTATCATCCTCGTACAAATATTTCATTGCTGCATCCACAAGGATAAGTCGCTCCACTTGTTCAGGATACTTTATGGCAAGTTCCGCTGATATCAACCCCCCGTACGATGCGCCCAACAAGGTATACTTCTTGATCTTTAGGTGCTCGATAAAATGTTGTACCATTTCAACCTGATCACAAACTCTGTATCGCTCCTTATGGGGCCGAGTTTTACCGAAATACATCAAATTAGGAATCACAACCCGATAATCGGAACGTAATACTGAAAGTTGTTTGTACCATTGATATTTCGCTTTGGCACCAAATCCATGGACTGCAAGGATGACTGGCTTATCGTTGGATTCATTATCCCAATACTCTATGGTATACTCATCAGTTATAAGCGTCTGCAAAACCATCCCAGCTCGCCGAAACACTCGGTCAATGTGCCAGTTTGTAATTTCATAGGAGGCCGTTGCGATTGGCATTCTGCAGGTTGATTTAAATAGTGTATTATGTATGCACAACAAAAATACACTAACTCTATGGAATAACGATTAAAATATGAGGGAATCTTGGCATTTTATTTCGGAACTTTCATGAATCCATTATCTTTGCTTCCTAGATGAATTCGAACTACAGGAAATATCTCACACATCCAGTATTCAAAGTTGCTTCTCAAATAGTAACTGAGAATGGCTCAGAAGCATATGTAATTGGAGGATATGTAAGAGATCTAATCTTAGGTCGCCCTTCCAAAGACATTGATATTGTAGTCGTAGGTAATGGACTAGACCTTGCCGAAGCATGTGCCGAAAAACTTAGAGTAAAGAAAGTATCCTTTTTTAAGAATTTCGGAACTGCTCAGTTCATGTATAAGGATCTCGAGGTTGAATTCGTAGGTGCACGCAAAGAATCTTACAGAAGGGATTCACGCAAGCCCATTATCGAAGATGGTACGCTAGAAGATGATCAAAAACGCAGAGACTTTACCATCAATGCGCTAGCTCTGAGTTTGCATGCTGACAACTTTGGTGAGCTCCTCGATCCATTTGGAGGATTGGAAGATCTGGAGAATAAAATCATCAAAACACCCCTTGATCCTGACACAACGTACAGCGATGATCCGCTCAGAATGATGAGAGCAATTCGATTTGCTTCTCAATTGAATTTCAAAATTGAGCACGAGAGCCTTGCTTCTATTGGTAGAAATGCGAATAGACTAAATATCATCTCGCAAGAACGTATAACTGATGAACTAAACAAAATCCTACTTAGCAATGAGCCTTCAAGAGGGTTCAAGCTTCTTTATGCAACCAAGATGCTTCATGAATTTTTTCCGGAGATGATCGCGCTGTATGGTGTGGAAACCATTGATGGAAAATCACATAAAGACAACTTCTACCATACATTGGAAGTGCTAGATAATATTTCCGAAAACACAGATGATTTATGGCTACGATGGTCTGCTATAATGCATGATATCGCGAAGCCACCCACTAAGCGTTTTAATAAAAAGGTTGGCTGGACCTTCCATGGACATGAGGATGTAGGAGCTCGTATGGTTCCTAAGATTTTCAAGCGTATGAAACTACCAATGAATGACAAAATGCGGTATGTACGCAAATTAGTCAGGCTTCATTTGCGACCAATATCTTTAGTCAAGGGGCACGTTACGGATTCCGCTGTTAGAAGATTACTCTTTGAAGCAGGTGATGACGTAGATGATTTAATGACGCTATGCAATGCGGACATTACTTCAAAAAATGATTTCAAAGTAAGAAAATACAAACAGAACTTTGCGTTGGTCAAAGAGAAATTATTGGCTGTTGAAGAAAAAGATCGTATTCGAAACTTTCAACCTCCTGTGGACGGCAAGGTAATCATGGATACTTTTTCACTAAACCCATGTCATGAAATTGGTGTGATCAAGAATCGAATTAAAGAAGCTATTCTTGAAGGTGAAATTCAAAATGATCACAAGGAGGCATTCGCTTTTATGTTAAAAGTAGGAGCTGAATTGGGACTAAAAAGATCCTAGCGCAATCAACATGCAGAAGAAATAGTATAGATTCTAAAACCAAATTCTGATTACTTCGTAGAAATAGGTAATTTCGCACAAAAATTGTAGATAAAAATGGCTGGATTAAAATTTAGAGTCCTTCTTGATTCGAAAGATAAATCAGAGATTTTCCGTGATATTCTTATCTCAGACTCAGATAATTTTGAATCCTTCTACAAGACAATTTTAAGTTCATATCATTTCACGAGTGATCAAATGGCTTCCTTCTACATCTCAAATGATGCTTGGGACAAAGGGCATGAAATCACATTGTTTGACATGTCATTTAGCGATTCTGATGAAGGAACTCCCGATGTAATGAGTACTACCACCATTCGTGAATTCATTGAAACTAAGGACCAAAAGATGATCCTTCTTCACGACTTTTTGAGAATGTGGTTCTTCTTAATAGAGCTTATTGAATATCAAGAAGAAACACCAGATCAACCTCAGATTGTACTTTCTGTTGGTAACTCACCATCGGAAGAATCAAAATCTGCTGAAGGAGAAGATATCCAATTTGAAACAGACCACGAATCTGGAGAAGAGGAAGAAGATGATTATGGCTTCAATGAATTCGAGGACGGATACGACCAATACGATTATTAATTATGTCGTCGGAGAAAAATGATCCGATAGGTGCTGCGATAAAAGCATATATCTCTACCAATCAAGAGCAAGAAATTATTGTATCCTCAGAAATTTGTGATGACGACGTCATACCAGCTTCTTACCTGCTGCGATCATATGATGAAATGCCAGAGATTGAACATCTAGCACTAAAGAGATGTAAGGGCAAGGTTCTAGATATTGGAGCAGGAGCAGGAATTCATGCAAAGCACCTGATCGAGAATGGTTTTGATGTAGATTCCATCGATCTAAGTCCAGGAGCCGTAGACCATATGATCAATGAAGGTCTTAACGTTCGTTTGGAAGATTTTTATTCCATTACAGATGAGTATGACACCCTTCTGATGATGATGAACGGACTGGGAATTGCAGGTTCACTTTCTAACCTAGGAAAGACGTTAGAACATGCAAAATCTATCTTAGCAAAAAATGGACGATTAATCTGTGACTCAACAGACATACAATATCTTTATACTGATAAGGACGGGGCACTCTGGGTTGACTTAAATGCAGAATATTATGGTAACTTTAAGTTTCAAATGCATTTTGAAGATCAACTCACAGACTGGTTTGACTGGCTTTATGTTGATTTCGATAAGCTATGTGATGTAGCTCAAAAAATTGGCCTCAAAGTTGAGAAACTCTTTGAGGAAGATCATCATTATTTGGCCGAAATCACTTTCATGGATAATACTCTTAACAATGACAAAAAGTAGCACTTACCGATTGCTGATGCTTCTGCTTTTTTTTATAAGTGCAGAGCAGACTTTTTCTCAAACCGAAAACGTACGTTCTTACCCTATGTCTGAGAAGGCACTTCTCTGGCAAATTGAAGGTCCAACAGTTAAGAACAAATGCTATTTGTTCGGTACAATGCATATCATTTCATCTGAATCTTTTTTCTTTCCAAAAAAATTGGAGAAGGCAATAACCAAGTCTGAGCGCCTTGTTATGGAGATAGGTAATCTCCCAGATCAAACAGAACTATTAGGCCTTCTGACACTTGAAGATGAAACTCTGAATGATTTCCTAGATAAACTTCAAATGGACTCATTAAAGATCTGGGTTAAGTCCAACATGGGATTTGAGGGTGAAATCTTCAACTCGATTATCGCAACGATGAAACCCGTGGCGATTGTACAAATGGCGACCCAACTAAAATTTGGTGATGATCTTTCGTCTTACGAACTCTCTTTACAGGACATTGCACTTGAAAATAATCAAGAAATTCAAGGCCTTGAAACAGTAGAAAAGCAACTCAGTTTATTTGACGATCTATCAAAGAATGATCAGGCAGACCTCATCATGGATGCTATTCGAGACGATGAAAGGTCTCAATTAATCAATAATGAGCTACTCGAGAAATATATGGCCCAAGATATTGACGGACTATATCAACTTGTGACAAAAAACGACGATGTTATCATGCGTCAACAAACGGTTTTTCTGAATGATCGTAATCTAGATTGGATACCAAAAATAAAATTCATGCTTTCTGAAAAGAAGACATTCATCGCTGTTGGAGCTGGACATCTTGGTGGACCGCAGGGAGTGATTCGTTTGCTAGAAAAAGAAGGCTACACACTTACCCCCATTAAGCTATGAAATACTTCAATCTACTCCTTCTTGCAATCGTTTCAATTTCAATCGTAGCTTGCACTACGTATAGCGATGAAGAGATGAGTGACTTTGACAAAAAAATCGCTAAATACTTGGATAAAGAAGGAACTGAATGTAAGAAATCGGATTCTGGACTGTATTACAAAATTATCGAAGAAGGCGAAGGTGATTTGATCCAATACAAGGATGTTGTAACTTTCACCTATACCGGCAAACTCTTGAATGGAGAAATATTTGACCACCAAAAAGAACCTGTGGAATTTTCTGTTGACAAATTGATAGGAGCCTGGAAAGAAATCATGCTTCTGACGAAAAAAGGTTCAAAAGTATTTTTAGCCGCACCACCACAACTGGGCTACGGAGACAACAAATTAGATGACATTCCAGCTAACTCTGTTCTGATCTACGAGATGGAGATTCTGGGGGTAGAATAACCGGTTAACTCCCTCCTTCTTCTAATACAATAACTCCATTATCTTTTCCGTTTGAAAATCGTAAATTAGGATTCTTACATGATCAAACTATGTCTCTTCACATTTCTATTCGCTGCAAGTTCAATCATTGGATTTAGTCAGTGCTCCGTATCATCTTGTTCATTCAACTCATTAGAAGTTCCCGATTCGGTGAACTTTATATTGCTAGGGGAAAATCATCAAATGAACAACACTGGGCACAAACTAGAATTGATTAGGCATTTATATAATGAGTGGGGAGTGTACGAGATTGGTCTAGAATATCCACGAACCCTTGAGTATCGAGTCAATAAATTTATAACAACCGGTGACCCACGGGCACATCAGGAGATAAAAGATGTGTATTTCCAAAACCGATGGGATCAGATGGCCCTTCTTGAAGGAATCTATGAATTAAATCAACAAATAGGAGACGGTAGAAAGATTCATGTTAATTGTTTTGACATGGACTTAGATGCTAGTGATATTGCCTTAATAGAACTTGATGCGATGCTAAGCTATAGAGATGATGAACGCCTGGACACACTTCGTGGAATTCTTGAAGAAAACGTTGATGGTGATTATTTAGAAAAGACGATATATAAACTACGGAAGGAGTTGGTGGAGAATATTGACGTTTATTACGAATTGCTTGGAGACGATTTCTTTGCGCTCAACGATGCCATCGACGGTGCTGAAATATCAAATAATTATGATGATCTCTCACTGGATAATGATACTTTATCTGCAGATCGGGAGGACTTCATCAGTAGCTCGTTAGATAAAGCACTTACGCGATCCGCTTCAAGGAAGATGCTCGTATTTATAGGGAGTTACCACATAAGTAATTTTGAAGATGATGATATTTCAGAAAGCACTTCTTCGAATTACATCTTGAGAAGTGAATATAATAGGAATACCCTTTCAATTGTAACTGTCTATCACAATCACAAAAACTTTCCATTTTCTTTTTATTCATCTGGCTACAGTAATTATTTAGATTTGGAATTATTCAGTTATTTCAAAAAGCACAAGAAGCAATTCATGTTTCTCGGAAAGGAAAAATTCTTAGATTCCGAAGATTTATGTGATCGATTTGATGGTCTTCTCGTCAAAGACTGCACCAATCACTGGAGGTAATCCATACTACTGATTTTGATACTATGAAGATATGTGTTACGATGTTCAAGCCAAGTTAGAATCTCAATTAAAACGTGCAATTCGAAAGAATTCTTCAGAAGAAGTAAATAGCATCTTAGAAAAGCTCGAAAAATTTCATGGAAGACCAATGTTCCATGTGTCTGGGTTTAATCATCCAGAGATGCTCATTTACACGAATGAGCAACCTGATATTCCTACAATTGCTCATTGGGGCTTGGTACCTCACTGGACAAAGGATGAGGCCTCTAAAGAAAAATTATGGAATAGCACGCTGAACGCCAAAGGTGAAACCGTATTCGAAAAGCCTTCATTCAAAGATTCAGCTATAGCAAAACGGTGTCTCATTCATATCGACGGTTTCTTTGAACATAAACACATTAATGGCAAATCATTTCCTCATTTCATTAAGCCAAAGGACAATAGTGTTCTTTCTTTAGGCGGTGTTTGGAGCGAATGGATTAACCCGAGAACCGAATTAATCGAAACTAGTTTTTCAATAGTGACTACAAGGGCTAATACTTTAATGTCTGACATTCATAACAACCCAAAGTTAATTGAACCCAGAATGCCGTTAATACTTGATCATGAGAATGAAGAAGATTGGCTGCAAGGTGCACTAAGCGAAAATGAAATAGAAAAGTTTAAGAAGCTTATTAAGCCAGCTTCTGATCACGTCCTAGAAGCACATACCGTTGGAAGGCTATCTGGGAAAAACTTCAAAGGCAACAATGAATCGGTAACCGAAGAAGTTAACTATTCCGCAATAGATGGAGGGGACCAATTGTCCATCTTCTAATCGGATTTCATTCGAGCTTGCACTTACCTCGAGACTAGCATCACAATTAAAATAATTCGCATAAAAAAAGACCCTCACTAGCGTGAGAGCCTTTCAATAAATTGTTAGAAAATTATTGCTTAACCAATCGCGTTATTGCAATTCCTTCCGCTGTTAACGTCTTCATGATATATAGTCCATTTCCAAACTCCTGTAAATTGATTTCGATTTGTTTCGCTTGATTTAACAAGATAGAACGAACATGCACTCCTTTTGAATCAAAAATCTTAATCTCTCCATCAACAACACTGGCAAAATTCACTACGAATTTGCCTGAAGAAGGATTCGGTGCAATTGAAATTCCTAAATCAAGACCGGTATCAACCAGAGAGTTCGTTACAACGTTCGCACATGCTGATGTATCTGAACAAGAACCATCTGTAATAATCACAGCATAATCCCCTGTCACAGTTGGTTCGAACGCCTGATTTGTTTCTCCAGCGATTGCTGAACTGTCCGAACAATCGATCCATTGATAAGACACTCCTGAGGCAGCTGCGGTTAAAACGCCTCCTGTTTCAGAAGTCGATACATCGATTCCAGAAATAATAACATTCTGTGTTTGAGTTGCGATATTTCCATGACCATCATCATATGTCCATGTTACAACAGTTGTTCCTGCAGTGGTAATTGGGAATGAAACATCTGGTGTTCCCGTTAAGTTGCCCGCACATGCATCCGTAGCAGTTGGCGCTGTTGGCGCTGCAACTTCGCAAGAACCTGTTAGATCTGCAAGAGAAGTTGTATCAGGAACTGGCACGACTGCGTCATTAATGATTACATCTTGTGTTTGTGTTGTAACATTTCCGTATGAATCAGTATAAGTCCATGTAACAATAGTTGTCCCTTGTGCGTTAATTGGGAATACTGCGTCGTTTGTACCTGTAAGTGAACCGTCACAGTTATCCGTTGCTGTCTGAACTGGCAACGACAGGATAAAACATGCATCTGCTACAGGAGCCAAAGCAGCTACATCAGGAACTGGCCCTAGCGTATCCATTACAATTACTTGCGCAACACAAGAATCCTGATTCAATGAACCATCCGTAACAACAAGTGTCACAGGCGTAGCACTTGCTGAACCAGCCATGAACGTTCCGAGTGCAATCGGAGTTGCTGCGGTACCATTGGTTGTTTCACCATCAAATACATTGATACCACTATAGATCCAGTTAGTACTCGTAAAAATTCCACCATTTGGTGTTTGTAGATTGTTTCTATACGCCCAACCATCTAAGTATTCCCATGGTTGACCCGTACCATCTGTGTTTATATCTCCAAAAACATCAATTACAGCTCCTCCCTGGAACAACTCAACAGCATCATCACCATTGATCAGCATTGAATTTGATACGTAATCTGCATTAAATCCAAAGAAGTTATTAAATCCAGCACTATCACTAGTCACATAGATATAAGTTCCAGCAGATGCAGCTGCAGCTGGAAACGTAAACTCCTCACCATCAGTACCTCCGCCGTTATTAGCAGATCCAACACCGAAATTTGATAAATCAGAAATGGCAGATGTTACTAATAATTCAATTCCTTTTGGATGACCTCCTGGAAGTGGTCCATCGTATAAACCAGAAATCATTATTGGCGCTCCTCCTCCACCTAAAGCAACATCTGCACATGTGAAAGTTGTTTGCGAAGCAGTAAATGATAATCCAGCAGTACCACAGTTATCGATCGAACCTCCGTCCAAATCAGCACCAGTGATTGTAGCATTTCCCAAACCATCCAAGTATACTGTATGACTCTGGCAGATTGCCGTTGGAGGTGTTGTACATGGCGGTGGTGAATAAGTCACAACCAATACAGGCGCAGTGCCAACCTCTTTACTACCAAACCTACGGACTGTTCCAGAAGATCCTTCATCACCTATCATTATTAAACCGAAGTTAGTTGCCGGTGTATCGTACCAAGCCTGCACTACGGAGACAAAAGATGCCCCTGTTGCAAATACTTGATTACCGGTTGTGTTAGACATGTTTGAAAATGCCATAGGAGAAGCTACATAATCGCCACCGATAGTCGACCAAGCCGAAGTTCCATACATCGCGTCATTCCAAGTCGCATCCGGTGCAATTGCGGCAGATCCTGCGACACCTCCAGCTGATGCGCCCTCTCCGAAGGCAGTTGTAAGTGGATAAAGACTGTAAAAACTAGTCACACCACCACTATACTGATCAACATTGACTGTTAATTCAGCAGTTAAAATTGTAGATCCTGCAGGGATACTCGAAAAATCAAATTGCATTAGGGCACGACGTCTAAACGCGGACGAATTGGGACCTGCATAAAGCCTACCTTGTCCAGCCGAATTAAATGGATTCTCGACATAGATGGAATTATCCTTAGTTGGATTTAGAGTTACTGACTGAGCTATACTCATTACCGTAAACGAAACAAAGAGAATTGTGGCGTATAGTTTTTTCATATTTATTTTGAGTTGATTGAAGGCTAAATATAACCATTTTAAGTACTAGAAAACAAGTTAAAACTCCTAAGGATTTCAACTTTCAATCACATCAGGAACCATAAATGCTGACAATCAAAATAAAACCGATTTTAATCATGTCAAAATAAAATCAAACTGCTATTTTTGGGCATCAAATTAAATCAAGATTCAAAAACGACATTCATGAGCGTATTAGTAGATAAAGATTCTAAAGTAATTGTACAAGGTTTTACAGGAAGTGAAGGAACATTTCATGCAGGTCAAATGATCGAGTATGGAACGAATGTCGTAGGCGGTGTTACTCCTGGTAAAGGAGGGCAGACACATTTAGATCGTCCAGTATTTAATACAGTATCAGAAGCAGTTGAAAAAGCAGCTGCGAACGTAACGATCATATTTGTACCACCAGCATTTGCAGCAGACGCTATTATGGAAGCAGCGAACGGAGGTATTAAAGTTATCATTTGTATTACTGAAGGTATTCCAGTTAACGATATGGTTCGTGCTAAGGAATATATATCAGGATTCGATTGTACACTAATTGGACCTAACTGTCCAGGTGTTATTACTCCAGGAGAAGCGAAAGTTGGAATTATGCCAGGATTCGTATTCAAGAAAGGAACTGTAGGAATTGTTTCGAAATCAGGAACATTAACATATGAAGCAGCTGATCAAGTTGTAAAAGCAGGTTTGGGAATAACAACTGCGATCGGAATCGGTGGAGATCCAATTATCGGAACTACAACGCAAGAGGCTGTTGAATTACTCATGAATGATCCTGCTACTGAGGGTATCGTAATGATCGGTGAAATTGGTGGTAATCTTGAGGCAAAAGCAGCAAGATGGATTAAAGACAATGCTAGGAAACCAGTAGTTGGTTTTATCGCTGGTGAAACTGCACCAAAAGGACGTACTATGGGACACGCTGGGGCAATTGTTGGAGGTGATGAAGATACTGCAGAGGCTAAGAAAAGAATTATGCGTGAGTGTGGAATTCACGTTGTGGATTCACCAGCACACATCGGATCTAAAATGGCGGAGGTATTAGGAGTAACTGCCTAATTATCCCAATTAAAATATTAAAGGCGATCTAGCGATCGCCTTTTTTTATGTCTATTACTCTCAAATAAAAACCCCACACCGAATTATCGATGTGGGACTTTCTCTCCACTTACCACTCTAGGTTATCTTTCGAGTATTTAGCTCATTGCGTCTATATAATCTCGTAGTTCATCTTTGCTACTCCCATATGTGAGTGCGTCAACTACGTCTTCATAATTTTGTTGATCTTCTGTTTTCAAGTAAAGGAACTTCGCAATTTCAAGTTTGTTCGATTCAAATTGCATAGCACTCATCACTGTAATCACGTGTCTAGATTGAAAACATCTATCCTTTGCCAATCTTTGAGCTTTGTCTAAACGATCATCTTTGAACGGCTCATCCTCGATCTCAGATTTAAACTCCAAGGCTTCATCATCCGTTACGGCATTCAAGCAAACAAATACTTGAGGACCTGGTGGGTTCAATGTAATTCCATCATCGGTGATCACACATCCTGTTAATAAGGCTCCAACTAATAGTAATTTTAAAACTTTCATAGGCGTTCATTTAATCGTTTGATGAGAGTAAATCAAATGCAATACCAAAATGTGCCAAATAAGATTTGTTAACGAATATTTAACTCATTTAAGCTACCTTTAATGCGACCTAAAAGACAAACATCGAGCAACCTATGAAATATTTACTCACCTCCTTTTTCTTGATTACGACTGCTATCATAGGCTTTTGTCAGGAACTTACCGTAGTTGCAGACCTTCAAGATTCAACACTGGAAACATCAGGGCTCATCTATTTAGATGGGAGACTAATTACGCACAATGATTCAGGCGGTGATCCGATTCTTTATGAACTAGATAGTGTGACGGGGCATGTTTCACGTACTGTTGTAATTGATAATGCAAGCAATACTGACTGGGAGGACATTTGTTACGATGATACCTATATATACATTGCTGATTTTGGAAATAACGCGGGAGCTCGGACTGATCTTAAAGTCTATCGCTTGTTAATTTCAGATTATCTAACTACACCCAATGATACCGTATCAGTGGACACCATTAACTTCTCTTATCTGGACCAGATTGATTTTACCCCCTCACTCTATACCACGAACTTCGATGCAGAAGCAATTATATCGTATCAAGATACTCTCTTGATTTTCACAAAGAACTGGGGGAACAATTGGACAAATGTCTATGCCCTCCCAAAAAATCCAGGAACATATCAAGTCACTCTCATTGACAGTGTTAATGCTCAAGGACTTGTTTCAGGTGCATCCTACAATGATGTCACAAATACTGTAGCGCTATGCGGGTACACTTTTACAGACCCCTTTATTGTCGAAATTAGTAGTTTTACCTCGACCGATTTTTCTGGTGCAATTGTTAATCGTCATGGCCTTTCAGTTCCTGCTGGAAAATCAATTCAGGTCGAAGGTATAACTTGGTTTCAAAATGATCAATGTTACCTAACTGCTGAGCTCAACTTTAATGGAGGAACACCCACACTCTATCGCGTTGAAATGTCAACATTATCAAACAGTCCTCTTGAGCTAAATGAGGTCCTCATATATCCAAATCCGAATAGAGGTGCATTTTACATCCAATCCCAATTGGCACTAGCAGAAGGAGAAATAAGTGTCATAGATATGACAGGTAAAAACGTATACCACAAACTACTTGAAGAAAACACTATCAATACTAAGATTAATTTGAATTCTGTAGTTCCAGGAATCTATATAATCAATGTACAGGTAGGTAACAACAGCTATAATAACAGTATGATAATTGACTAATTAATGGTTTTACTGACGTCACACAGCCTTTTGGGGCATAGCAGCAGTAAAACAACCGAAATATACACTCAGGTAACCTTGAATCATGTTAAAAACATTCAAAGTCCGTTCGATTCATTATATTTATTTTAAACACATAAAGGAAATATATGTAAC
>Ga0228674_1000844_pt1 | contig 19674 bp, 28 predicted proteins | sample 1D_rmetaG_FD_189054 | JGI IMG/M metagenome (GOLD analysis project Ga0228674, IMG submission 189054) | Seawater microbial communities from Monterey Bay, California, United States - 1D_r | ecosystem: Environmental > Aquatic > Marine > Coastal | place: USA: California | collected 2016-09-26
AGGATAACGGCACCATACACTGGGAAGGTAAGCGGCCCAAGTTTGTTGCCCTAGGAAAGAATGATAAAGGGATAGACCTATGATAGACCTCCACACTAGGAATAAGATAGCACAGCTCATCGTTGATATGGCTGTAGGGGAAAGCAAGCCAGTGCGCAAGCAAGAGATGGTGCCCCTAATCAAAGAGATAAACAACACGCCACTCATTGGGCACGCTGTACGTTTGGTACATGACCACCGCACCAATGAGGTTACACACATTAAGAAGTATAGAAAAACCGCCATAGAGAAACGAGTAGATGAAGCGCAAGTGTAGCAAGTGTGAGAAGTATAAGCCTAGAGAAGCCTTTGCAAAGCTTGAGAGAGGCCTTGATGGTAGGAGAGCACAGTGTAAAGATTGTGATCGCAAGTACCGGAACAAGCGCAAAAGGGCACCAATGCCTAGAGAGCATGAGCCTTACATCATCAATGAGACTACCATGATGAACCACTTCTACCTACACTTTGGATTTACTGAGCGTAGATACAATCCCTCAGAAGGTTCAGAGCTTAGAAAGTATGAGAAAGAACCTTTAATAATTAACAACAACAAGAAAAGATGAGGATACCTGACAGCTACCTTGACCAAGGCAACCCTTGGACTGAAGACCATGAGCACTGCAATGAGTGTGGTGAGCGCACTGAGAACTATGATTGGATAGCAAATGAGCCTATCTGCCATGACTGCCAATGTGAAGCTATTTGATTATGCCTAACTCACCAAAAAGAAAGCAACGCCCTTGGCTCCAAGGATCTCAGCAGAACAGCAAGGAGAGACTGGTGCGTAATAAGTTCTACAACACCACAAGGTGGCGGAAGCTGCGCAGTATGTTCATCAAAGAGCATCCGCTGTGTGTGGAGTGCAACGGCATCGGCCAAGTAGTTGACCACATCATCCCTATCCGGTTAGGTGGTGAAGAGTTAAGCTGGGAGAACCTACAAACGATGTGCCATAGATGCCACAACATTAAGTCAGGAAAGGAGGCGCATCAATGACATTCTCAGCAGCAGCATTCAACCAGTGGGATGAGTTCGGTAAGCAAGTGGTTAAAGACTACCTACTGACCAAAGGACACATCATTGTGCCAAATCCTGACCGCTATGGTGTTGACCTATACAGCGACAAGAACGGCAAACTATACCGCTGGGAAGTGGAAGTGAAGAGCAGAATCAAATGGACAAGCCAAGAGGACTACCCCTATGATACGGTGAGCTTCTTAGGCCGTAAGGAGAAGTGGAAAGCGTTCCCCTTTTGGTATTGTATTGTATGCGCAGAGACTAAGAACATCCTCCTAGCATATAGCCAGCAGATCTACCAGGAAGAGTACGAGGTGAGGAAATATATACAAGGCCGTGGAGAGGTGCAAAGGTTCTACCACGTTCCCAAGCACTTATGCTATTGGGGTTAAAGTGTAATAAGGGAGGGGGGTGTCAAACCTCTGAGCCTAAGCCACCTACATCGCCACCCCCGTCTTCTTTACTCACTCGAAGAAATAAGGGGTAAAAAGTGGGCACTAAAAAGAATTAAAATGATAAAAAATGGGAAAAGGAAGACCACCATTGCCAACTAAGATGCTCAAAGCAAACGGAAGCTATGAGCCAGGCAAACATGGTAATAGATTAGAAGTACAAGGCCGCCCCGACTTACCTACCTACCAAAGCAGTGAGGAAACTTTCCACTGGTTGGTGAAGCACCTTGATGACCTTGGTGTGGTTGCTGAGTTGGATGCCATAGCATTGCAGATGTTGAGTGATGCGTGGGAGGACTACTGTGCTGCAAGGCAAGTGATCAAGAAGCTTGGCCCTACCTACAGCACTACCACTGCTCAAGGTGATGAGATGCATAGACCAAGGCCGGAGCTTGGAATGATGAATGGTGCTTGGGATAGGATAAAGAAGATGCTGCCTGAGTTTGGACTCACCGCAGCGGCAAGAGCCAAGTTGAGTGCTCCGGAAAGATTGGATAGTTTAGAGGATTTACTAGGATGACAAAGCAATGGAGAGAGGCTATTCAGCCATATCAAAGAAATCAAAGGAAAAAGTATTTTATTGAACATATCACTAATGATAGTTATGAATACGAGGCTAAAAGTAAAGATGTAAAATGCTGTGAGTGCAATCTTACTTTAAAAAGCGGTAAGGTTTATTCAATACCTTTTAAGGGTGGAAATACTGATTTACATATGGATCATATCACACCGTTAGCTCATTTAGTTAAAGACTTTGCAAGAAGTAAGAGAATGAATGTGGAAGATATTGAGAAGTATTTTTGGAAATATAAGTCTGAATGGATTGTTTACCATAATGATAATGCAGTTATTAAACCAATACACCAAAATTGTCATAAGTGGAAAACAAGAGAACAACAGCAACAAAATATATTCTAATGTACGACAGCAACAAAGCAGAGAGAGTTATCAGGTTCATAGAGCGTGTGTGTACTCACGTTAAGGGAGACTTAGCCACGCAATCCTTCCTATTGGAAGAGTGGCAGAAGGAATACATCCGTGACCTATTTGGTACGGTAAACAAAAACGGAACGAGGCAGTACCGCACCTCTTTTGTATTCATCCCTCGTAAGAATGGAAAGTCAAACCTACTAGCCGCCATTGGTCTAGCACTCCTATTTGTAGAGAAAGAACCAGGAGCAGAAATATACGTTTGTGCCTCATCTCGTGATCAGGCAAACGCCATCTTTGATGTGTGTAAGCAGATGGTAAGGAATCAACCAGTGCTTGAGCGTGGGTGCCAAGTGTACCGGAACTCTATTGTACTCAAAGGCACCAACTCCTTCCTCAAAGCGGTAGCAGCTGATGCTGGTGTTTTGCATGGGGCGAATGCTAGTGCAGTGCTTTATGATGAGGTTCACTCAGCCAAGAATCGTGAGCTGTGGGATGTGATGAGCACCTCTATGGGTGCAAGGTCGCAGCCGCTTATGTTTGGAATCTCTACCGCTGGTGTGTTTGATCCTAACTCAGTTTGTTATGAGCTCTATGATTATGGTAAGAAGGTGCGTGATGGAATCATTGAGGATGATACCTTCCTTCCCCTTATCTATGAGGCTTCTCAAGATGATGACATCCATAGTGAGGAGACTTGGAGAAAGGCTAACCCAAACTTTGATGTAAGCATTAAGCCTGAATACTTTAGGAAGATGAGCCAAGAGGCGAAAAGCTTGCCAAGTAGTGAGATTGCCTTCAGGCAGCTACACCTCAACCAATGGGTTAACTCTTTAGCATCATGGATAACTGATGATGAGTGGATGCTTAGTGCTGGCACGGTAAACCTTGAAGAGCTGAAGGGCAAACCGTGCTATGGTGGTTTAGATTTGGCAGCCGTGGAGGATGTTACTGCCCTGGTGCTTTTGTTCCCTTGGGAAGATGGTAGCATGAAGATATTGCCCTACCTATTTGTTAGTGAGGCAGCCGTGGAGCGTAGGAGGGTGCAGACTGGTGGCTCCTATGATGCTTTTGTCTCTAAGGGTGAGCTTATAGTCACCGATGGGAACTCTACGGATTACAATGTGATCAAGAACAAAATCATTGAGGCGGCAACGGTCTTTGATGTGCAGAGCATAGCTTTTGATAGGTGGAACTCTAATGCTTTGGTGCAGCAGTTGGTTGAGGAAGGTATTGAGATGGATCCCTTTGGCCAGGGCTTTGTTTCTATGAGTGGCCCCATCAAGAATGCAGAGGTGTTGGTTAAAAAGAGACTCTTGCATCATGGAGGAAACTCAATGCTCCGGTGGATGGTTGGTAATGTTGTGGTGAAGAAAGATGATGCTGAGAACGTAAAATTTAGCAAGGCAAAAGCTGGTGACAAGATTGATGGAGTGGTTGCTTTGATTATGGCTTTGGGTGAAAAGATGACCGTTGAGAACTCTGATGTATCAAGAACCAGCACCTATGAATCTAATGATATACGCTTTTTATGACCTTAGAAGAAGCCCAAAAATTAGCCTTGCGCTTATTTGATATACATGGAATAACACCTTATTTGAGGGTAATTTCAGGTGAAATTTATGCCGTTGAGATGGTAATTGATGGCAATATCTACCTCATCAAAAAGCGGACTTATTAACATTTTTCTGTTAATTTTTGTTTTTTTCCTGCTATATATAGGGAGAAAAAAATAAAATTAAACCGATTGCACTCCCTATTTCTTTTTTTTTGTGCGTAGATGCACGCACCTAAAAAAACAAATAGTGAGAGGGGGTGCAAAGAACATCATATCATGTATACTTGGTTTTTGTGTTTTTTTTTATAACTTGAAGGCAACAACAATAAAAACCTTTTTATCATGGAACAAGAATTAGAATTTACTGTAGGAGACTATTTACTATCCAAAAGATTTGGCTGGCAGTACAAGATCATTAGCATCCGGTATGGCGTTGCAGTCATCCAGGATATTGTTAGGGAGAATGTGCGGATGAAGTTTTCACTAAGTGCTTTGTGTACTAGAGTGAAAAACGATAGCTTTGTTCACTCACCGCTTCCTTTTTAGTTGTTTGGGTATCGTTTGGCGGTGTGCCTCACCTTTATGGTGGGGCTTTTTTATTTCTAAAATAAGTGTATCTTTGCTATCCGAATCCTTAGATTTGGTTTTTAGTGATTGAAAGAGATAGTTAGGGGTGCAACCCGATTAAGCTATCTCTTTTTTATTCCATTTAGTGATACTTATATTGCAGCGTAATTACAAAGTATCTATACACTTATGGCGGAGAATCAAAACTTGTTCGGGCGTATTTTGGGCGCATTCCGTTCATCTCCTAACAATCCATCCACTTCCTTGGCGAATCCAGCCTCTTGGATGTTTGATGGTTCCGCATCAAAAACTGGCATTGCCATTACTGAAGATAGTGCTATGCGCTTATCTGCTGTATTTGGTGCAGTTCGTGTTATCTCTGAGACTATTGCCTCTCTCCCTTGGATGGTGAAGCAAGACTTTGAAGGCAACACACGCAATGCCGCAGCTCACCCAATCAACCAGCTCATCCACTCCCCAAATGGGATCATGACTGACTTTAACTTCCGTGAGACTTGCCAGGCACATCTTTGCTTGCATGGTAATGCTTTTATAGCTATAAAGCGCAATGAAGCTGGGCAGCCTATAAAGTTGATACCAGTACATCCTGATAGAGTTCAGGTGAAGGTCTACAAGGATGAGAAGTTCTACACCATTGATGATGGTAAGGAGACTTTTGATGATACCGAGATGATCCACATACTTGGACTCTCTTTTGATGGTATTGTAGGCAAGAGCGTGATTGAGGCAGCAAGGGAAAGCATAGGTTTGGGATTGGCTGCTGACCAGTTTGGTGGTAGCTTCTTTGGTAACGGTGCAAATGTTAGTGCCGTGCTTACCCACCCAGGTAGATTGTCTGATGAGGCCTACAAGAGATTGATGGCTTCATGGCAGCGTAGATACTCAGGTTTAGACAACGCACACAAAACTGCGATATTGGAAGAAGGCATGAATCTCACTAAAGTGAGCATCTCACCTAGTGAGAGCCAATTCTTGGAAACACGCCAATTTGGTGTGGTAGATATTGCACGGTTCTTCCGGATACCTTTGGCTTACTTAGGATCATTGGAGAACAGCTCTACAAGAGCGAACATAGAGGAGCAAGGAATACAATTCCAACGCAATACCATCTTACCATGGGTGAAGCGTTGGGAGGCAGAGTTCAACCGCAAGCTGTTCCCTAATGGGAATGACTACTACATCCGCTTCAATATGGATGGGTTGTTGCGTGGTGACATCTCAAGCAGATATAGCAGCTATGCTACAGCACGCCAGTGGGGATGGTTGAGCGTTAACGATATACGCAAGTTTGAAGGCTTGGACAATATTGATAATGGAGATACTTACCTCCAGCCGCTGAACATGGTAGATGTTGCAACGGATAACACTGATGATGACTAATGCCGTACACTGACTATCCACAAGCAGCAAGTGACAACGCACAACGTGCCTTGGACTTCCGTGAGGAGAATGGTACGGACTGCGGAACTCCGGTAGGCTGGGCGAGAGCCAACCAATTGGCTGGCCGTGAGTCTATCAGTGATGAGATTTTAGTGAGAACCTACTCATTCTTGAGCAGAGCCAAGTTTTATGACCAAGGTGACTTCACTGATGAGGATGGCAAAGAGATTTGTGGCTCCATCATGTATGCTGCATGGGGAGGTGATGAAATGCTTAGATGGGCAAAAAGAACTGTTGAACAAATGGGAGAAGATAAAAAAGAACGCCACATCAAGTCAGTTGTTGAGACTGATGAGGAGATTGTGATCACCTTTGGAAAGGGTGAGATGGTTGATGAGGGTGGCTATAAAGAAGAGGATCGTGCGGAGCCTGATGAGTTAGTTGTTGGGGATTTTGTACGATGGGGAACATCAGGCGGTAATGCTTATGGTGTGATCATTCAAATAGAAAGAGATGGAGAGCTTGAAGCGGATAGTGGTTTCACAATCACTGGCACACCTGATAACCCAGGTGCTCTCATCAGAATATACCGTTACTCTTCAGAAGAGGAAGCGTATGTTGAGCGCAAGCCAGCACTCAACGTGGTTCACTTGTTCTCAACGCTTGAGAAGTTTGATGCCGAGGTTAGAAGCCACAAGGCCATCATTGAGAAGCGTGAGTTTAGAATGGAAGAGGCTCAATACGAGGGCCAAACCATAAGAGGCTATGCCGCTGTGTACAATAGTGATAGTGAGTGGATGGGAGGCTTTTATGAGCAGATCGCTCCTGGTGCTTTTGATGGCGTTATGGACAATGATGTGCGTGCCTACTTCAACCACGATGAATCACTTTTATTGGGTAGAGTATCAAGTGGAACCTTGAGAATATCTACTGATGCAAGAGGATTGTACTATGAGGTGGATATGCCCAACACTTCCTACGCTAATGACTTGATTGAGTTGATGAAGAGAGGTGATGTGAATCAATCTTCTTTCGCCTTCTTGATTGAGCAAGATAGATGGGAGGAGCGTGATGGCAAGACTTATAGAATAATAGAAAAAGTATCAAGGCTTCTTGATGTATCTCCGGTAAGCCAACCAGCTTATCCTGATTCAACTAGTGAGCTAATGATGAGAAAAGATACACCTGAATCAGAAGGTGCTGAAACTGAGGCCAAGGCTGAAGTGGAAGAAGTTGCTGATAATGAAATCTTTGAATATAAATTAAAAATCCTAAAATTAAGTTAAGATGAAAAACATTGAACTTAGAGGAAAGCGTGCGCAGCTCATCAAAGATGCTGATGCCATTGTAGCTGCTGCACAAGCTGAAGGTCGTTCTATGACCTCCGAAGAAAAAACAAAGTTTGAAGCTATTGAAGCAGATGCTCGTGGCTTTAAGCAAGAGATTGACATCATTGAGCGTAACGCTGAGATGAAGAAAGAATTAGCTGCTAATGAAGGTGAGGCACGTTCTGCTGCTCCTAAAGCAACTGCTTCTTCTGCATTTAGCAAGTACTTACGCCATGGTATGGGTTCATTGAATGCTCAAGAGCGTTCTTTGATGGAAAAGCGTGGTACTTCAACGCAAGTTGTAGGTACTGATTCACTAGGTGGTTTCTTAGTACCTCAAGAGTTCAGCAATGAGCTTGATGTTGCTACTTTGTTCACTGGTGAAGTTGAGCGTTTGGCTAAGAAGTTGAACACTGCTTCAGGCGGTTTGTTGGACTACCCAACTGTTGATGACTCTGCTACTGATGCAATCTTGACATCTGAAGGATCTAGTGTTACTACTGCGGACATGACATTTGCTAACAAGCAGTTATCTGCTTACAACTACAGCTCACTTGTTAAAGTATCTGCTCAGTTGTTGCAAGATTCAGCGTTTGACCTTAACAGCTTCTTAGTAGAGGCTATGGGTGAGCGTATTGCTCGTGCTACTAACGCTGCATTCACTACTGGTGATGCTTCTAGCAAGCCACAAGGTATTGTGACTGGCTCTAGCTTAGGTAACACTACTGCTGCTGCTGCTGCAATTGCTGCTAATGATGTATTAGATCTTATCTACTCAGTAGATGCTTCTTACCGCAACAAGCCAAGCTTTGGACTTATGGCTCATGATAATGTAATTGCTGCTGTGAGAGCTTTAGGTATATCATCAAGCAATGACTACCCAATATGGCAGCCAGGAATGGCAGTAGGTCAGCCTGACCGCATCTTTGGTGTTCCAGTATATGTGAACAATGATATGGATGATACAATTGCTGCTACGAAGAAAACAATGATTGCTGCTGACTTCAGCAAGTACGTTGTTCGTAATGCTGGTGGTGTTCAGTTCTTACGCTTAAATGAGAGGTTCATGAATGAGCTCGAAATCGGCTTCATCTGCTACAAGAGATCGGATGGTGCTGTATTGAACAGCGCAGCAGTTAAGCACTTGATTCAGAAGGCATCATAAGCATGATTAAGGTAGTCTTTAAAAAGACTATTGTTGGTTCAGGGTTCCACTTCCGCAAAGGTGCGGAGGTGGAGCTATCCAACGATAGGGCACAAGAATTTTTGAACGCTGGCTTTTGTGATGCAGTTGCAGAGCCACCAAAGAAGCGTGCAAAGAAGAGCGTTGCAAAACCAAAAAGCAAAGAATCTAGGTAATGGCATATTCAGTAGTTACAGCGGCATCTAGTGAACCAATCACTTTGAATGAGGCAAAGAACTTTTTGAGAGTTGATGGCAGTGATGATGATTTCCTCATCAGCACACTAATATCTGCTGCTAGAGAGATGTGTGAGCAATACACACGGAGAATCCTAGTGACTACTACGATTGATGAGTATTTTGATGGGTTCCCTAATTGGAAGAATCCTGAATCAAAGGATATCATCTATCTAAGCCGTGGCCCAGTGGCAAGTGTAGCAAGTGTGAAGTATGTTGATGAGATAGGTTCAGAAGTGACCGTAAGCTCTGATGCGTATGTTGCTGATCTAATCAGCGAGCCAGCACGAATTGCAAGCACAGCCGGATGGTTTGCAACTAACGGAATCATCAATCAAGTCATAGTGCGCTACACCGTTGGTACGGATGTGAGCAGCATACCTACGCCATTGAAGCAAGGGATGTTGCTTATACTTAGTGACCTCTATGATAAGAGAGATGACCGAGTGAGACAATTGCCAACGGCATCCGAGTATCTATTCAATCCATTCCGAATCTTCACATTCTAATGATTGACCAAGCTGGACAACTAGACCGGAGAATCATTATACAAGGCTTTAGTGAATCTACCGATGGTTTTGGGCAAGAGGTGAAATCATACTCTACTCTTGCATCAGTATGGGCTAATGTGAAAGAGAAGATAGGAAGTGAGGGTGAAGATGGTGATATGATAGCCTCCACAAAAAAGGTGGAGTTTATTATCAGGTACCGCACGGATGTTAATGAGCAGATGCGTATTTTGTACAACAGCAACATATACAAGATCCAAACCATACAAACGGCAGATGCTAGAAAGGCATTCTTGAGGCTTGTATGTTTATGGTCTGATGCGCAGTAATGGAGAAAGTAAAAGTAAAGCTTGAAGGTGTAGAGGAGACAATGAAGAAGCTCAAGAAGCTTGATGATAGGCTCAAGAAGAGAATCATCAAGAAGGTGGGCAGAAAGTCTCTACCTCCAATGGTGGACTCTTATAGGAAGAACATCAAGGATGCTGATGAGGTGTTCAAGGTGTACCGAGAAGGTAAGATTGTTTATGAGATAATGCCTGGGCAACTTAGGAGAAGCGTAGGTATAAAGTCACCAAAGGCTTTGCAAAGTAAGAATGTAATAGGCTTGAGTGTTGGGCCTAGAAGATCAGGCGCATATAGGAATCCTGAGAAGGGAGGATGGTACGCTGGATTCATCAACTTTGGATGGTTGAGAGTAGGTGGCGGCAAGAAGTACACCGGAGAGAACCGAGGCTTTGCACAAAAGGCACAAAGTGCTGCAAAGATGAAGGTACAAGTAAAGTTCTTGCGTAACTTCAAGACCATCACTCAAGCGGAGATTAAAAAGCTCAAATTTGGGCAGAGATTAGGTATGCGATGATAGGCAAAGTGATCAAATATAAGTTTGACAATACCAGCAGCTTAAACGATGTGTTTGCTGGGCGTGTCTATCCGTTGGTTGGTGCTCAAAGTGGAGAACGGCCCTTTTGTGTTTATGACACCACAAGCATAAGACCTGAAGGCTCAAAAGATGCGGATAGCCACATTGATATAGTGAATGTGGAGCTGAATCTTGTAGGAGATACATACAGCCAATTGCAAACGGCAGTGGAAAATATACGCACTACTTTTGTGCGAATGAAGGAAACAATTGAGAGCGTGAATGTTCAATCATGCGGCTTTGACAACCTCACCGAGGTATTCAATGTGGATGAGGAGACATACGCAGTATCAGTTGATTTAGTGTTTAGAATAGTGAAATCATAAAATTAAGAAGAGATGGCAGCAAGTACATCAGTAATGAATAGCACCGATGTGGTAGTCCGCATTGGTACGGATGGAGCAACTTATGAGACTGTTGGCAAGATGACCAACGCCTCATTAAGCGTAACAATGGCAACCAGGGATGCGAGCACTAAGGATAGTGCCGGATGGATGGAAGTATTGGAAGGACAAAAGTCTTGGACTTTGTCAGGAGAAGGTTTGGTAGTATATAACAATAGTGGAAAGGCTACACCGGATGACATCTATGGTCATTTGAGCAGCCGCACGGTTATCTACATTGAGTTTGGATCAGAATCAACTGATGAGACATACTACAGTGGTACTGGGTACTTCACTGAGTTCTCAACGGATGCTGGTATGGAGGATAACGCTACTTTTAGCTTTAGCTTCCAAGGTACCTCAACCTTGACTCAAGATACTCAATCATAAACATTTGGGAGGGCATCATTGATGCTCTCCCTTATTAAAAAACAACAAATGAACACACAACAAATAAAAGTAGGAGAGAAGCTATACCCAGTTAAGTATGGCTTTAACGCACTGAGGATATTTTGCAAGGAGAGTGGTATTGAACTGCAAGACATTGAGAAGATAGCACAAAGCATGAGCCTTGATCACGCCATAAACCTAGTATGGGCTGGCTTGAAAGATGGCGCACGAGTGGAGAAGATAGAGTTTGACCTAACCATTGAGGATGTAGCTGATATGATGGATGAGGACAATACGGTTATCACTCAATGTATGGAGCTGTTTATTGCATCCTTTGTAAAGCCGAACAGCGAGGAAAAAAAGTAAGCACCCAAGCCTCTGAGTCCTATACATGGGACACACTGGAAGCTATAGGTTTGGGTGAGATGGGAATGAGTGTGGAGGAGTTTTATAATATGACACCACGCCAATTCCAAAACAAAAGAGAAGGCTTCCACAAGCACCTTCAGTATCATACTGAGTTGCTTTGGGAGACTACCAGGTGGCAAGCAGCGGTAAATGTTGCACCACATACAAAGCGGAAGATAAGCCCTAAAGATTTGGCTGTGTTCCCTTGGGATGGAAGGAAGAAAGTGCATAAGGCAGCAACCTTTGATGAGGTGCAGAAAGGAATAGAAAAGGTGTTTGGTAAATGAGTAAGCAAGACATAGATTTTAAGATTGGTGCGGATCTCAAGCAGTTCCGCAGTGCCATGGGAAACATAGACCACAGCTTGAAGAGACTAAGCGGTGGTTTTGGTGCTTTAGGTGGCGTGATTGGTGCCTCATTTGCCGTAGATGCTATCAGGCAGTTTGTCACGGAATCCGTAGAGCTTGCCAACCAAGCGGAGGGTGTTAAGAGAGCCTTTGACCGCATCAATGATCCTCAACTGCTTAGTGAGCTGAGAACAGCTACCAAGGGCACTCTTGATGATTTAGAGTTGATGAAGGCGGCTGTAAAAGCTAAGAACTTCAACATCCCTCTTGAGCAGTTGGGCGGCCTTTTAGCCTTTGCGCAGCAGCGTGCCGGTGAGACTGGTGAGAGCATTGAATACATGACCGAGAGTATTGTCACTGGTATTGCTCGTAAAAGTTTGCCTATCCTTGATAACCTTGGCTTTAGTGCTACTGAGGTGAGGGAAGAGTTCAATGAGACTGGCAATATGGCTGAAGCTGTAGGTAACATCATCCAAAGACAAATGGGTGATGCTGGCAATGCTACTCTTACCGTTGCGGAGCAGATAGCGCAGCAGCGTGCTGAGATTACAAACTTGAAGATAGCGGTAGGTGAGCAGTTGCAGCCAGTGTACGCAGCATTTTTAAGCAGCGTAAAAGGTGGCCTTGACTCTATCAACACACTTATATCCGATCAAATCACTGGCACCGAGAGAATGGCCTATATAGCATCCTTCTTCCAAGGTGCTCAAGGTAAGGTATTGCGTATTTATTTAGATGCTCAAAAGTCAGCAAGGACAGCAGTAGCAGAACACGAGGCAGCACAAGAAAGACTAGGCGAGGAGACACAAAAAACAAACACCTCAACTGAGGGACTTGCAGATACTTTTGAGAAAACACGCAATGAGGCTTTCTTCTACACTGAGGCAATACATAGACTCAAGGAGGCACACTCCATGCTTTACAAGGCTCAAGGTGCTCAATTGCAGCCAATGGTTGAAGTGACCAGGCAACTGTCTCAAGCTGGCTTTGATGCCTTCACAGCATTTGATGAACTAGGAAACTCAATCGGCACTACGTTATCCACCTCTTTTGAGGCGGCTATGATTAGTGGCGAGGACTTCTTCAAGGTATTTATACAAGGGCTAAAGAATATGCTTGCTCAACTACTTGCTGCCGTTGCAGCGGCATTGGTTCTTGCTGCGCTTCTTGTAGTGATCACCGGAGGAGGTATTGGTGCCTTATCAATGCAGTCTATTGGTACGGCATTCAAGCTATTCTCAGGCCCAATGATGGGCGTGCCGAGCTTTGGACTTGGCGGTGGCCTTGGCGGTGCAATGCAAGGAGGTGGAGTTCAAGTGTTTGGTAGACTATCAGGAAGTGACATACTTATCTCTAGTGAGAGAGCTGGAAGGGATAGAACAAGATTGAGTGGTATAACCGGATAATATGGCAGCAGTAAAACTATACTCAGAATTTAAGAGTGATAAAAACAAATACTATAAGATAGAGATATGGGATGAGGACTACGCTGGCTCCTCTCCTGATGCGTTCACCGTTGATGGTAACGGCTTTATCTTAGATTACAAAGGTCTTACTGATAATATATACAGCCCTATCATTGGCTCATCCGTATCTTTTGGTATGTATGTGAATGATACGGCTACCACCACATTCCTCAACACTTTAAAAGAATACCAGCAAGATAGGTACTACATCAAAATATATAGAGGGAACAGTGAGGTAAGCACCTCACTTATGTGGGCCGGATACATTATCCAAGACTTGGTGCAGATAGAGGATGTATCGCAACCCTACCTTTTGAACATTAGAGCTACCGATGGACTTGCAAAGCTTAAAGATGTGATAGTGACCACCTCTGCCTGGCGCAAGTTCACCAATCAGTTTATCAATGCTTTGGATAAGGTTGGTGTGCTAGGCATCTATGATACCACTGATCCAGTGCTCAATGTGGTTTGTAACTGGTATGCTCAAGAGATGGTGTACGCCTCAACGCTGAATCCACTAGATGAGACTTGGGCAGACTTTAGAGCCTTTGACACTATTGATGAGAGTGGCACACTTACTGGTCGCAACTGGCATGAGGTATTGGAGCAGATGTGCTCAATCTTTGGCTTGAGGTTCTACTATTCTGAAGGGCAGTATAGAGTGGAGCAAATATTTGAGAGGATCAGCGGAACATTTACCGAGCATACATATCAAAAGGACTACACCAAGATTGGAGAAACTGCTGGCTTGAGCCTTAGTAAAACACTAGACCAAACAAGTGGAAAGGCAAGGCTTGCTGGAAATATGTTCAACTTCTTGCCAGCGGTGAACAATGTATCAGTAGTGGTGAACAAGGAGCCAAAAGCATTGATTGGTGCTATATCTGATGAGATAGCACAACCCACTTTCAATATAGGTTTTGTTGCATCTTCACCGGATAATCAATTGTTCTTTGCTTTTTATCATGTAGCTCAAGTAATAGTAGAGGATGCCATAAGCGCAGCAAACATATTTATGAAGCTTAGATTGAATGTGGAGCTTTATGATTTTAATGCAAACACAACCTACTACCTGAAGCGCACCTATACTGGCATGACACCATCATCAATCACATGGACAACCACTCAAAATGGTTCAGGATATGAGGTGCTTCTAGGGCCGTTGAATGAGTTTGATGCAGATCACTATGTATATGGGAATACGGCAATAGCTACACCCAATGTACCAGCAGATGGTGATGTTACCTTTGATTGGGAGTTTGTTGAGTTTGTTGATACCAATGGTGCAACGCACACGCTAGACAGTGAGAACTCCTACGGATGGCAGATGGAGAACCTCAACGTAAGAACAACAAATGGCGAGGGGATACAAAATGAAACAACAAGGATAAGAGCCATATCTCCATCAACGGACATCAAGAGCAACCTATCCTATGAGCTTCCTGAGATGAACATCTTTAGTGGTAATGGGGAGCAAGGCTCATTGGTGGATATAAACACCGTGCTAGGCATTGACATAAGAATCCCTTATGGTGGATGGCGTGAGGGCAACTCAGGAACATACAGCACTATTCAGAAGCTTATTTGTCAAGAGTTCCTCAAGATGATGGATCAGCCTATTGAGAGGTATCAAGGGAGCATCTTCTCAAATCATGATTTTAAGAGAAGGCTCACATTTGACTCAAAGAAGTTCTTGCAGATCAACGGATCCTTCAATGCGAATCTTGACCAATGGGATGGTGAGTGGTTTGCGATAGTTAGCACATCCATCACTCCTACCTTTGATGATACCACAATAAGCAACTCATCATTATCCATAGGTAATGTGAATGGCATCAACGGAAACACAGCCTTTGAGGGTGTCTCAGTTGTAAATACTGAGACCAATGATATTGAGGTTACTGAAACGGCTACAATAGGCGGCACAATGACCAACAATGGTGGAGTGGCTACTGCGGTGAATGGTATAACCGGAAGCCCAGGAGGAAGCAGCGATGTTGATGCTGAGAACTACATGAACTTCTTGAGCTATTCAGGTGCCAATGGCAACCACACCATCAACCTACCTACTCCATCTGATGGCGTGTTCTTGAGGTTTAAAACTGATGACACGGTATTAGCAAACAAGACCATAACGCTTGATGCTGGAACGAACACCATAGATGGTGAGACTACCTATGTAATGGATAGGAGCTACGATGGTATCAGCCTTTTGTACTATGGTGATTGGTATATCATCCAAAAGAAGGAAAAATAATCCATTCCGTGATACCTATATTTATGCACACATAACTACTTCAAAATGGCAGATGTAAACCTCATAATTAAAGAGACTCTCAATATAACTTGCATGAAGAATGACTCTTTCTCACTAGATATGGATTGGGTAGATTCTACAAGCACTGCCGTTGATCTTACCTTGTACACCTTTAAGGTGCAAGTGAAAAGAAGTAAAGCATCAAGCATATCATTGCTCACCTTCACTGATTCCGACTTCTCAAAAGACATAAGCGGAAACCTTACCATGACAAAGGCAGCAGCAGATATGGATGTTGAAGCTGGTGTGTATTATTATGATATGCAAGCCACAACCATATCAGACAGCTCCATCACCACTTGGATGGGGGGCACATTTACTATTCAGGAAGATGTAACAGTCTAATATGGCTACATCGTTAACACTTAGAACAATTGCCGCACAAAGCATGACACTGAGGTCAGTAGATCCAGTGTCTTTAACTTTAAATGCACCAGTGGCTGGAATCACGCCATCTATTGATGGGGTGCCTACTATAAGTGGATTGGCAAAAGTAAACCAAACTCTAACAGCAACAGCAGCAACCTCATCAGGTCTGCCAACACCTACCGACACTTTCCAGTGGCAACGTAGTGATGATGGAAGTACCGGATGGGCAAATATCAGCGGAGCTGTGAATACTACATATACTGCCGTATCAGAAGATGAGGGTAAATTCTTGAGAGTGGTGCAAACGGCTACCAACTCAGTAGGAAGTGCAACGGCAAACAGCGCAAGCACAGCCCAAGTAGCTCCAGCATTTACTGGATTGCTTGACACTTATAGCGGTGCATCAGTAGCTTACTCTTTGCGTTTGTTAAGCTCTACTTATAGTGGCAGTGCTATCCGAGTTAGGAGAAGTGATGATAACGCAGAGCAAGATATAGGCTTTCGGAATAATGAGCTTGACACTTCAACCCTTGAAACCTTCTCTATTGGTTCGGATTGTTTCGTAGTTACTTGGTATGATCAAAGTGGTGGCACTAACAACGCAACACAAACAACGGCATCTGCACAGCCAAAGATTGTAAGTAGCGGTACTACCATTACCGAAGGTGGAAAGCCTACAATAGATTTGTCATCAAGCACCTATTTTGATTTAGAATTAGCTAGTGGATATAATTTATTTAGTGTTATTTCTTTAGCAGATAAACAGTTTGTTTATTCAAAATCAACAGACTCTAATATGTACATTAGACAAAGGACATTCGGTGGTGTTGATAAGTATAGATTTAGAAAGACCACAAGCGACTACACATTCTTGGGAGGTCATATCATAAATACAAGGTTTTTATTTAACCATAACATTTCAAATAATTTTGTACAACAAAACGGAACTCAAAACACGGGTACACCATCAACACCTACTGAGATGAGTTTTGACCGACTTTTTGCAAATAGTTCTAGCGCAAACAATGTCACGGGAGTTGTTCAAGAGTTTATTGTTTGGGATAATGGTAATAATAACGAAGGCATAGAAACGAATATTAACGACTTCTACTCTATATTCTAATGCACTACACCTCACAAAATAGAGAAGAATTGGTAGCTTATAACGAAGCGGTAAATAGTGGTGAAGGTTATAACGGAACTACCACTACCTGGGCGAATGTCATTGAACATCCTAACGGAACGGATTTCGCAATCTTAAAGCATGAAAACTATGATTCGGAATTGACGTTGGTGGAATCGTTGGGTGACGATTGGTTCCCAGATGTTGACATTTAAACGATGCAAATGATTTCATATTTTAACACACAAACGGCGACGGCATGACGAACGAACAATATTTGAATTTCTTGTTGATGGTGGGCGGTGGTTCCAAGTATCAAAATGTATTGAACCAAGCGACCGCGGACGGCGCACCATTGCCGTCGGAAGGCCAACAAGCCAATCAAAAAACGTTGTTTCATTCATTGGTTTCAATCGGGGTGATGGATAAGTTCGACGCGTTTTGGTGTTTTGCCAATGACGGCAGTTCGGATTTTGCGACATACAATTGGAAGAATCCGTCAACATTCAAAGCGGACGTGACAACATCCCCAACGTTCACCAGCGACATCGGATTCAACGGGAATGGTACGTCATCCTATGTTGACCTAAACATCGACCCGACGGATTCAAGCGTCACAAAATACACGCGCGACGATGCGTCGTTTGGTGTTTACTCATGGGACGACATCGACACCGCCGCGTACAATTACCCGATTTCGCAAGAAACTAGAATTCGAATATTTCAAAATTCAGCATCAACGAACAACCGAATCAATTCCGCCGCGCCAACATCAACGACCGCGATTTCCACATCGGGAACGGGTTTAATTGGATTGACGCGTGGCGATGCGTCCGAATTTTACGGATTGTCATCCGATGGGAATTATTCGTCAGCAATGGCGGCGGATTCCGTTGTTGTGAATCAGTCGGGAAATTTTGTTTTGAACAAGTTCGACACCACATTCAAATCGGGGCGTATTGGAATGGCGTGGGTCGGTGGTCATTTGACCGCAACGGAATGGTCCGATTTTGTGACCGCCGTGAACACCTACATTAATACTTTGTAAAATGAGAAAGATTGACAAAATTTTCATTCATTGTTCAGCGACACCAGAAGGTCGCGACATCAAAATGGAAACGATAAAATCATGGCACGTCAAAGGACGTGGATGGCGAAACATCGGTTATCACTTTGTGATTGAGTTGGACGGATTGTTAAGACCAGGCAGACCAATGGAACAAATGGGCGCGGGCGTAAAAGGACACAACGAACATTCGATTCACGTTTGTTATGTCGGTGGCCTTGATAAAAGCAAGAAAGCGAAAGACACCCGCACGCAAGCGCAACGGGAAACGCTGAACACCATCATTGGTGGATTGCTCAAAGAATATCCCGACGCGTCCGTTCATGGACACAATGAGTTTTCAAACAAGGCGTGTCCGTCGTTCGACGTTCAAAAAGAATTCGGCGTTCCCACCATTAAGGTGAAGAAATCCACACCAAAGAAATCCAAACCAACACCAAAGGCGGAAGAATAAATGAAACGATTTGCCCAGATATTTAAAAACGACAACGATTGGAATGAAAAAACAATCATTGGTTTTCTTTCTTTTGCGGTCATGGTGTTGGTCATGTTACTTGACATCATCACCAATATTTCAATCAATGATTTCATTTACAATTCATTTGTCATCGTGACATTGGGTTCGTTTGGAATCGCTGGTTTGGAAAAGTTTTCATCCCTTAAAAAATAACCCGATGTCAATCCACGACCTAAAATTGTACACCATCAACACATTGACCATGGCGGTCACGTTCACCAACATTGAAGCCACATTGAAACTTGTTTTGCTTTTGGCGTCCATCGGTTATACCTTACAACGCTGGTATATTATGAACGAACAAAAGAAAAACAAAAAGTAGATGGCAGATTCAAAAACTGATTTCGACCAATGGGTCGAAGATTTAGAAAGTCAAGAACAACCCGAACAATGCAACATATCAAATCCAGACGAATGCGATTCGTGTGGGTCGTAATCACCGCCGCGATTCTTCAATCGTGTGGTGCATCGTGGCACCTAAAACGTGCGATTGCCAAAGACCCAACAATCATGAACGACACGATTGTGAAAGTCGACACAACGTTCGTGACGGACGAAATAAGATTGACGGACACATTGGTCGTTCGGGACACAATCATTCGGGAAATCAAAAAAGACAATGCGGTCGTTCGCGTTCAAAAGATACATGACACCATTCGCATTGATGTGGTTTGCCCACCCGACACCATCCGTTTCGTGGATGAAATAATGGTGGACCGAATCATTTTTAAGGAACCAAAACGTTCGGAATGGTATCGCAAGACCATGACGATTCTTTGGTTGGTGGTGTCCATTCTGGTCATCATGTGGGCGATGAGGTTGACGAAATAGCGCAAAACGTACAATCGGGCGACCGATTGTTTTGTTGTTGTGGGGGCGTTCTTTTTGGACGTCCCTTTTTTATGCCATTAAAAAAACCCAAACGTTCCAAATGGGTTCGTCTGGGTTTTCACACAACAATTCGTCAAAGAGCAAAAACGATTGTATTTTTATGAAAAAATTTATTCTTTAATTTATCTATGTGTTCTGCCCCCGCCCCCGAGGGGCAAAGCCACTTAGCTAAATTAAAATTTTTACGAGTGAATGTCAAGATTTGGCGTGGTGGATTATTATTGGATTATTCACATTTATTTTTATTAACGTATTGTG
>Ga0228674_1000849_pt1 | contig 19627 bp, 13 predicted proteins | sample 1D_rmetaG_FD_189054 | JGI IMG/M metagenome (GOLD analysis project Ga0228674, IMG submission 189054) | Seawater microbial communities from Monterey Bay, California, United States - 1D_r | ecosystem: Environmental > Aquatic > Marine > Coastal | place: USA: California | collected 2016-09-26
AGGAGAAAGTGAAGCAGTAAATCACTTACTGTATAATAAAATTTTTAGGGATGAAAGACATTTCACTCCTAAAGTATTATTACAAGAAGTCATTACTAAAAGGCACTTCCCTGAATGGGATATGGGACTAAGAATTTTAGATACTATAGATGATGTTGATGTTTCGGATATGAATAAATCACAATCCCATATGGTGGTCGAAATCATGAAGTACTTTTACGTTACTGGGGATTACTTTCTAGAAGACTTTTGGAAAAGTAAAAACAGCTAACGCTTCAATAAATAATCATAAATCTGCTCTTGAGACCTGTTTACTTTTTTGTCCGACTTGACATACTTGTTATCCAGTTTCTCATTCCAAATTCTAGCTTTCAAGTTATCAGACCACTGTAGTTCCATAAAATCTAAAAGCTCTTTCTTGATATAATCCGCTTTCATTTCACAAGCTACCTCAACTCTATGATCTAAGTTTCGCTTCATCATATCGGCAGAACTAATGATTACTTTCTTATTCTCTCCAGCACCAAAAACAAATATCCTCGAATGCTCTAGATACTTATCTACAATACTAATTGCTTGAATATTTTCAGACTGTCCCTTCACTCCAGGTACCAATCCCATCACTCCTCTCACAATCAATCTAATCTTAACACCTGCATTACTCGCTTCATATAAAGCTGTCACCAAGTCATTCTCTATCAAATTGTTCACCTTTAAAAAGATCTCTCCTTTTTTCCCTTTTTTAGTCTCCCCATTTATAGCAGCAAGCATACTTGAACGCATATTTATTGGAGACACCCATAAGTTAGAGAATTGATAATCAAACTTCTTTTTTTCAACGATCCCAAATACTTTTCTAACAGATGTTCCTATAGCTTGATCTGAAGTAAACAAAGTATGATCGGAGTAAATCTTAGCACTAGATTCATTAAAGTTTCCGGTACCAACACAAGTATAATATTTGTTCCCCTCTTTTTCCGCTCTCGTTATTTGAAGAATTTTAGCATGTACCTTATATCCTTCTAATCCGTAATGAACTTCAATCCCTTCTTCCTCTAATTTTTGAGCCCACTTAATATTAGCCTTTTCATCAAATCTTGCCAGAAGTTCAATAAAAATAACCACCCTTTTTCCATTTCTTTTTGCATTAACCAATGCATCTACAACCTGAGACTCCTCTGCCAATCGATAAGCTGTTAACCTAATAACCTTAACTTTTTTATCAATCGCCGCTTCTCTGATTAAGTTGGTGAAATAATTAAACGAATGAAATGGATAGTGCAATAAGACATCCTTCTTTTGGATTACCTTAATGATACTGTGTTCCTTTTCAAAATCAGGATGCTTTAAAGTTGGTCTATTGTTATTTTTCAAATGTGCTCCTCCCACTCTAGGGAACTTAATAAAGTCTTTGAAATTATGATACCTACCACCTGGCAACATTTGATCCAAGTCTTTAATCCCCATCTTCTCCGTAAAAGCTCGTAGTAAATCTACTGGCATAGCTTCATCATAAACGACTCTAACCGGTATACCTTTACTCCTTTGCTTCAAAGACTTCTTCATTTTATTTAGAAAGTCGAGAGAAACATCATTATCTATATCTAACTCTGCATCTCTAGTAAATTTCACCGTATAGGCTTCAACTGTGTCAAATTCGTAAGAAGGAAATAAATCTTCCAACATGAAACGAATCACATCATCCAGAATAATGATATACTGTTTATCTTCCTTTTTAGGTAAAACCAAAAACCTAGCACAGGTTGTAGTAGGAATCTTAACTAATGAATAATACTTCTTCCTTAGTCCCTTTCTAAGTTTAACTGCAAGGAAAATATCTTTATCCTTTAACATAGGAAAACCAGGTGCTTGATCAAGCATTATAGGCCCTAAGGCTGGTTTTACTTTATTTAGATAATACTCTTTTACAAACTCTTGCTGTTCTTCATCCAACTCTTTTTCATTGATTAGAAAGACATTTTCATCTTCTAATTCACTAATGATATTGGCGTATGTCTTTTCAAACTCTTTCTGCTGCCAAGAAACGGTATTTAATATCTCATCTAAAACGATCTCAGGATCATCTTCATAAGCTGATTTACCTTTTTTACCGAAAGATATAAGCCTTTTAATAGTTGCCACTCTAACCCTAAAAAACTCATCTAAATTCGAAGAAACAATTCCCAAAAACACTAATCTTTCTATCAAGGGAACATTTTTATCCTGAGCTTCCTGAAGTACTCTGTGGTTAAATGACAACCAACTTATTTCTCTGTTGAAAAACTTATAATCCATGTTAATTTTCTTGACCAGCAAAGTTAGGCTTTTATCGAAAAAATTCATGATATTCACATTAACTTATAATTAAAGTCTGTGAAGTTAGATAGATATGGAGCGATTGATATTGGTTCAAACGCTATACGTTGCCAGTTCGCTAATGTCCTTTTACTTAAAGGTCAAAAGCCTGAGGTATCAAAAGCTCATACGGTAAGGACCCCTATTCGATTGGGTGAAGATTCATTCACATTAGGATATATAAGTCAAGAGAAAATAGACCTAATGGTTCATGCCTTTAAAGCTTTCTATCACCTGTTCAAAGTATACGGAATAAAGAAGCATCAGGTATATGCTACATCTGCAATGCGAGAAGCTAAAAACGCTGATGAAGTCATCAAAACAATCTTAGCTGAAACGGGATTTGAAATTCAGATCATTGACGGAAAAAGAGAAGCCGAAATAATCTATAGCTCTCAGTTAATGGATTTATTGGAAGATGATCGAAACTACCTTTATATGGATGTTGGCGGAGGTTCTGTTGAACTTACATTATTCAAAGAAGGTGAACTTATTTCCTCGAACTCATTTAAACTGGGTACGATTCGTTTGCTAAACGAGTTGGATGATGAACAGGAATGGACTAGAATGTTTAAATGGATTAAAGAAAAAACTAAGGGAGTTAAAAATATTCAAGTATTAGGCTCTGGTGGAAACATTAGAAGTCTTTTCAAACTTAGTAAGCAAGTGAAAGGATCTCCAATTCATATAGATACTTTAGAAACGCTTTACGAAGACTTAGCATCAGTGGGATACGATGAACGTATCGCTAACTATGAACTTAATCCAGATAGAGCGGATGTAATTATACCTGCAGCCAACCTATTTATTGAGGTTATGCATGCTGCTAAAGCACAAGAAGTATTGGTTTATAAGGTTGGGTTAAATGACGGTATTGTTCATCATTTGGTTCAAGCAAACTCGGCAAGAAGAAGTTTCATATAGCTTTATTCAAGACAAAAAAAAGGCTGTTCATTAATATGAACAGCCTTTTTTGTATAGTATCTAATTAATTAGAATTTAGTTGATAAACCAGCTCTAATTAATCCACCACCACCAAATCCAATCTCAAGGTTTGCACCTATTGCATCAGAAAAGAAGTATTGACCACCGTATGCAATTCTAAATGCAATTGGGTTAATTCCCTCTAATGCATCATTTACATAAGCTGGATCAGTTGATTCGAAATAATATGAAGCTGATCTATATCCTGCTCCAATTCCAAAGTAAGAATCAAACTTCTCTGAACTTCCAAAGTGAATATCAAACCTAGCCATTGCTCTTAAAGTTGACTGACCAGCAGTATAATCATAAGTATCAGTTGCTGTAGCACTCATATCAGAGTAATTTACATCCACTCCTAAACTTACTTTATCAGAAACCATGTAAGCAAATCTACCTCCAATTGGTCCTAATATTGATGCAGAAACATTTGCTCCTAAAGATGCACTTGTCTCAACACTACTTTGAAGAATTGCATAACCTTAGTTTAATCCTCCTCCATAGTATGCTTGAACAAACATGTCTCCTGAAGAAACTGCCTGAGCGTTTACTGATGATAATCCAGCTACTCCCATTAGAGTTGCTGCTAAAAACGTCTTAATTTTGTTCATAATCTGTGTTTTATAATTTATAACAATATAGTCTTAAATAACAAAAAAGGGTTCTTTATTATAAAGAACCCTTTAACAACCTTTTATTAATAAAGTCTAAGCTATCAAACTTTTATAAGTATCAGCATCTAGTAAGTCTTCTAACTCTGCTGTATTTGTCAACTTAATTTTGATCATCCATCCTTCTCCGTATGCATCAGTGTTAACTGATTCTGGAGCAGATTCTAAATCTTCATGGAATTCAATAATTTCTCCTGATAAAGGCATGAACAAATCAGAAACCGTTTTAACTGCTTCAACTGTTCCAAAAACCTCTTCTCTATCTAATGTCTCACCTTCTGTTTCAACTTCAACGTAAACGATATCTCCTAACTCACCTTGAGCAAAATCAGTAATTCCTACTGTTGCTACATCTCCTTCAATCTTAACCCACTCGTGGTCTTTTGTGTACTTTAAATCCGCTGGAATATTCATATCTTATTTGTTAAATATGCTGGCAAATATAAGCGTTTTACTTGGTAATAATTAAAATTATTGAGCCAAGTTAAACCTGATGCTTATACCACCATTTGAGTTTATGTTTCTAAATGAGTTAGAGATTACTGGGTCATTTAACACTCTATCATAAAATGCTCTCACGATTAACCTTTCACTTACTTTATAATCTGCCGATGTTTTTAAAGTAACCATTCTTTCTCCTCCTGTGGCTTGTACAATTCCATCTAACTGTCTAGTAAGCGTTACGTTGTTTCTAATCGACAAATCAAACCTTAAATCTAAATCGCTTTTCAACTTCTTTTTTGTCCCTCCAGGTAATGTAACCGGTACCTCAACTCCTTTAATGATATAACCTGTTCCAATCACAATTTCACTTCCTCTAATCTCTGTCATACGTTTAGATGACAGACTTAAAGACATATTTCTATCCTTCTTCACTTCAATCTTGGTAATCACTTTATTGTTCCATTTCATATCTATCTTGGCTAGCGGAGAGAACTGCTCAATAATAGTGGCATTGTTAATCACATTCTCTGGAACCATTTGATTCACACCATCAAAGAAAGTTTCCGGATCCGTCTCAACATAATTTAAGTTATTCGTAAACGAACCAATACTGAAATTAGATCTGTAAGCATGAGAAAATTGAATCGACTTAAAATGCTTCTTAAGAGCAGGTATCTTACTTAACCCATTGTAAGTTACTCTCCAGTTTGGTTTAGGTAAACTTAAGAACGGAGAAGATAATTTCGTGGCAGAAGTATTGGTATAAGCTGACAAGAAACTTAATAATAAAACATCTTGATGCTCTGCTCCATAAGCAATTGGATATGGATTATCTGGATCAGGGTTAATTGTCGTAGCTCCTGGTTGACCACTTTCTCTTGCAAGTTTAGTTGCTACATCATACCTATTGTTTAAGAATTTATCGAAAGCATCACTTTGATAATTATCCGTTTCACTTACCTTTTCAAACGCCGTTCCCCATGTAATAATAGTAGCACTAAAATTACCAGTTACAGACGGAGTCAATAATTCAAAATTTCCATCACCACCAGCTCTGAACAATTCAGTTCTACTTTCCGCATAAGTTCTTTTAGCTGTCAATTCGATTCTAAACTTAGGAATTGGCTCAAGTGTTGCCCTACCTCCGTAATCTTGCTTATAGGTTTTAGAGAATCTGGTATTAATCGTAGTATCTTGAGTTAACCAGCTATTCTGCCAAACTCTATTTTGAAAATCTGTTCTATTTTCTTGCTGACCAAAAACAAACCCTAACCCTGGAGCCATCTGATTTATATCATTCCCAAGTATAGTTGGTCTTGGCATAAATCCAGGAAGCATCGTTCCATTCGTTTCATTGTATGTAGCCGATACATTCTTTAACATCATCATACTTCTCAAAGTTTGATCAATTACATCCTTAAATGTTATCTCAACAGGCTCTTTCTTAGTAGAGTCTTTTACAGCTTTTTCTCCTTTAACTGGAAGACGAGAAGGTCCTTTCTTTCTTGACTTTTTATTTAGTTTTTTCAAATAATCAATCTTGTTATAAAGCCTGTTCATATTCCCTTGTGCTTTAAACGAAATTGAATTCGAGTTTTGAATAGTATTACCTAAAGAATCGATTGACAATGGTGCTGCTTGCCAGTCGTAATTCGCTGTATATCGCACGGAAGAGCTTACCCAATCTGTAATAGGGAATTTATTAATTGGAATCGTATAATTGGCATTGAATGTTTGATGGTAATTGGTTGTTCTACCTAAATCGTAAATATTAGATCGAATCGAATCTCTTTCCCATTCATCGTCTATTCTTCCCTCAGGTTCATCCACCCTTGCTTGATTATTCGCCTGCAAGTCTAGCTTTAATCCTTTCGCTAAATCGAACTTCAAATCATAAACTCGATTGAAACTGAAATTCTTGTTAAAGTTGGTATCTAGTAATATTTCAAAATCCGTATTATTTCTAGATTTTACCTCATTATACATTCTATTAATATCCGTTCGAACACTAATCTTCGAAGGCATGTAATAGAAGTTGAAAGCTTTAATTGGATTCAACCATGGTGATCGTAGTGCTTTGTTACTCCATTTTTGGAACTTCGCTTTCTTAGCTCTTAATTCTTCTAATTCCGTTTCTTTTTCCTTCAACTCATTGGACTTCGGATTGGATCTTCTTAAGTCACTTACCTCTTTTCTAGCTTCCTTCTCCGCTGTTTTATAATTATCCAGTATACTTTGGCGTACACTCTTCAATAAAGGAGTCTTTCTAAACGGACGAATATTTTTCGGTTTAGAACTGTATACATAATTTACCGCTGCACGATACTGCTTTGTATTATTGAATTCAGTATTGATATCTCTCCTACTGTTTTCGTTATATGAGTATGTGAAATCAAGGTTTTCAATATCATAAGGCATTGGTTTTTTCTTGGTATTCGTTCTGACCTTCTTAACATTGGAGAAATTGATACTTCTTCTTTCATTAACTGTTTGAGCCAGTACTTTTGCATCATCATAAATAGCCGCGTCGGTAAAAGCGACATCCGGATCTAATGGATTAAATTCTGGCTTTTGAATAGACTTAGAATAGGAAGCATAAACCGGTATTTTAATCCCTGATTTCTCCGGTAAAAATTTATCTAACTGTAAAGAAGCCGTTCCATCAAACTGTTGAATTGTCTCTCTTGATCTCTCTGGTAATTTCTTTTCAATACTACCCCAACCTGGAGTACTCATAAACCCTGATAAAGAAACCTGACCAAAATCGGCTAATTTGGAAGTAGCAGATGCGGTTGCCGCCCAACCTCCTTGATCATAAAAATCTGTCATTCTAAGTTCATTGAACCAAACTTCAACACATTTATCGTTGTTGTCATTCTTTGGGTTTCTTACCCCAAGCATAATTACTCTTACACTGGCTAAGTTTGGATTCCCCTTTACGGATATTCGTTTTCCATCATCATTCGGTTCATAGGTATAAACTGCTTGCGTGTTATCTTTTGGTCTGAGTGTTTTTGCAAGCGTCAAATCGTTAAAGTCTATATCGAAATTATTAGCTACTGGCCAAACTACCTCAGGGTCTGTCAGACTAGCCATTGTATCTGTCAATTGTAAAGGAACTTCGTATTCATAATAGTTCTGATCAAAATCAGAACCCAAACGAATAAAAGCAGTCATATCACCACTTTGTAAATCATCTAAATCGTCAGGCATCTTCTCCGCATGGGCAAACATTTTTAATCGACCATAAGATCTCATATCCATATCGATATTCTTATAAACCGCTCTTGCATCACCGTCTTGAAGTCCACATACATTCATTAATAAACTCTGTTCATTTAATCGTCCTTGTCTTGGATCAGAAGCGTTTCGCTCTCTGGTAATTCCTGGAGGAACGATATAAGGAACCGGAGACTTAGCAGCATTATCTTCAATATTAACAGCAGATACATCAAAACGAGTGTTCCCTAGCTCATCATTCGGAATGTATTCCCCGTCATCTAATAAAGAGAAACCATATCTTCTCCATTGAGAACGAACCAATTCAAATCGACCCATCCTACAAATTACCGGCTGAGAAAAGTTGGTCATCAGCATTCTCATAAAACGAATGGATCTAAAATCTTGAATATTACCTACTACATTTTCAGGACTATTAATCGGAATTTTAAACTGATACCATTTAACCGTTTTATCTCCAGCAGAATTATTTGCTTCCAAAATCTGAGTCAAATGATTTTTACCAACTACTAAATCTCCTTCTTTTATAGATATCTTATACTCATAGTACGATTCTGACTCACTCAATGTCTGATCTCTATTGATATCCTCTACATCAGGAATAGTTGTTGCCATAGTAGAAACACCACCTGTTTGCTCTTCAGTTGCTGAGTTTCCTTCAAGCCCATTATAATATTTATAACGCTCATGAACCATTTTTTGATCCGCATCTAAATTATCTCCTAAATAAAAATGGTAGTCATCACTTGATGGATCCAACATAGCTTCTGTATATGCCTCAGAATTGGCTCCATGATACGCTGCTAATCGATCAAGAAATGGCAGTTTGAAAAACTCCTTTTCTTCATTAGTTGATAATCCATCCAACCCGATATCTTGATTGGGTCTTGATTCCGGATTATTATCAAAAGCGTTAACCAATGCAGGTACACCAGGAACTCTACCCCAATTGGTTTCCTCCAGTAAAGTTTCTGATCCATCTGCTGGATTTCCATTCTCGAAAGACTTTCTTGAATCTCTTAAGATATCTTCTGAAATGTTTCCTAAGTGTATGTATATATCTCCACCACCAACTGCATCCGGATCTTCTCCAAATAATTCTTTATAGTCAGCATCAAAAGGATCCATCATCCAAATCTCGATGAATTCAATATTAGCAGATTGAAAATCAATCGTTTGCAATCTTCTCATCACACCTCCCCAACGTGAAGCTGGATCAGCTAGTGTTCCATCAGCATTCACACCTGCAGAAACTCCTAAAGCCGAAGAGTCTGGCGCGTTACCATCTACATCATAATTGTAAGGACCTCTTTCATTGGGGTAATAAGCAAGGTTCATCATTTGAAGAATTCCTGGTTGCCCAGAAGGAATATCCTTATTTGGACTAATTTCCGTTTCTAGAATTCTTCTTACATAATTGTTTCGTTGGTAATCTTCGTTGTCAGAAATATGTGTTGGGGTTGTACTATTATTGGTTGTAAACAATTGATCCATTCTAAACCAAGATAGTTTCGCTCTATTAAAACCAGAAGCTAAGCTATTGATAAATAAACCTTCAGGAAACTTTTCTTCATCTTGAGGCGTAGATGCTAAAAACCAGGCTTGAGGAACTTGATAAGCAATACTAGTTTGAGATCCTTCAAAATCATCTACATAAGCCATTCCATCTCCTAATGAATCTTTAATCGCTCTTGGTGAGCCAGGAAATAACTTAGCAAATTCACCAGTTACCTGAATCGTCGACTTCTCTTTTGTATCAATAAAAGGTATTCTATCTACTAACCTTGTGATGTATGGAGCTTCAGAACGATAACTACCACTTACTCCAATCACCGTATTGGCAATAGGCTCGTTTCCAATATTTACCTTTTGAGTAATCGGCATTTCAGACAATCTCATAATCGTACCTCCAAGCGTTAAATCTCTGTTCACTTCATAGTCAAATTGAGCTCCCATCATGGTTCGTTGATTCACTGCGAAAAGACTATTACTTTCTAAGGAAATTGAAATTGGAGACCCAGCATTTAGAATACCTTGATTTAGAATTTTAACTCTACCTAAAGTGTAATCTACTGTATAATCAATATTCTCTTGTAATCGAACCCCTCCAGCTGTTACAACTACAGATCCTTCAGGAACATTCATCGCATTTAAGGAAATATCTGATGACGAAGATGACTCGTAACTACCTTTAATGTAAAATCTGTTTTTATCTGGATAATTGATTTGGGCTTGAACTTGCGCATTGGTGTATAATGAATCAAAAGCATATTTATCAGCGATTGTTTCATTGTTAATTGAATTTCTCATCGATGAACCAAAAGGCTCTCGAACAGGGAAGAAAATCCTACCATTCTGAGCGGTAATGGTAATACCATCCAAGAAGTCAAAAATACCATCTCTTAAATCATCTCCTTGCTTGTTAACTTGATCTGCCCCGGTAATCTGAATAAACAATTTAGGATCCACTCCTTCTTCCGGTATATAATTGATATAATTTCCTCTTTCAGGATCTTGATATAAAACATCCAGTAAGAAAGTCTCTGGTTTTACATTATACTCTCCTAAGGCATAAACATTCTTCATCATTAACTCCCATAAAGGAATCTCTGTGTTATTTACTTGTGTTGATTTAATCAGCTTCAAGAATAGCACATCATCATTCTCCAGATCTGTTGCCATTGTAGAGATATCTCCAACTTGATAGACCTCTCCATTGTAGGTATACTGAAAGGAAACCCCTACTATTTCATCATTATTTACTGATCGGTTTAAAGAGATATAACCTAACAAAGGGTTGAATGTATACTCCGAAGGAGATAGTTTTTTAGCATTTTCAATTTTATTGTAGTGCACTCCTTCTTCATAACCTTTAGCAGCCATTACTGAGGTAATGTTATTAAACTCTCTTGCTCCTCCTGATTCTAAATCAGCATACAGATTATTGGATTCGTTTAATGGAACACCTGAACCTGTCAACTGAAGTGTTTCATCAGAAAGTTGATCTGCATCGGATGTACCAATATCCGCTAAAGCTAGAATGTTTCGAGCGTTTTGAACGTTTCCAAAATTATTGTTGGTTGTCCATACCTCTAACTGTGTAATTTGAACTTGAGAACTAACAAAGGGTAGGTTGGATAAAGCTCCATCATATGCATCTTTAAAGAAATGTGATAAGAAGAAGTGCTTATTCGCTTCATAACTATCCGCTCTGATTTCAAACTCTTTTGTTAGCGCTCCACCAGAAACTTCAATCGTTTTACTTTCTCCTTTTTGCTGTGAGAATACTGTCGTTAAACGAAGTCTTCCAAACTGCATTTCAGATTTAATACCAAATAAAGATTGCGAACCTTTAATCAAACTGCTATTCAGAGGCAGTGAAACATTACCTGCTTCTAATTTCTTTATAATCTCATCCTCTCCTCCTTCATATTGGAGCTTCATTTGGTTATCAAACTCAAAGCTGGTCTCCGTATCAAAACTGGTGGTTAACTTCAGTTTATCTCCAATTGTACCTGTAACATTCATTTGAATTTTCTCATCAAATGAAAAGGCAGTTTGTTTCCTGTCTCTTACTGGAACAGCTGGATTTTCTGTATTGGTTCCTTTTAATGAGAATATTAATTCGGCAGTTCCTTGTGGTTTTATACTAACAAAGTCTTTACCAAAAAGACCTTCTTTTTCTCCTAAGTTTAGAATACTGTTGTTTCCAAGATTACTGAATCGTTCTGCTTTCTGTCGTTCTCTCCAATAGAGTCCTTTATTCTGTTGTAATTGTTCTGCTTGGTACTCTTCAAAATCAAGAATTTTAGGCGGTTTTAAATCAAAACCAGCCACTGATTCTTTTGTCATGTACAAACCTGTTTCAGGATCGTAGTAGGTACTATCTTCTACATTTGAGGGACTTGACAAAAACAAAGGATGATAAGGATCTCCAGCTTGTCCATCAGGTAAAGCACCAAAAGGTAAAGAAATGTGATTGGTATCGGTGTTTAGAATATAGGTGGTATCACCGTCTTCAAGTAAAGCAACCGCTTTACCATCAACGAACAAGGTATCCGTATCTCCAAAACCATAGAACTGAATATCCTTAGCTTGTGTCGAAAGACAAAGCAAAACGAAACTAATCGTCAGGGTTAGATATTTAGTATAAACTCGGTTCAATTATAAAACTTTCAATGCTTGCTTCACCAATTCTTCAGTATTCGCATCTGGACTATTTACTAAAACTTTATCCAGAGCTTTGTTCACACTCAACTTCACAAAACCTAAAGCAATCAAAGCCGATAACGCTTCATCACGGCACGTATTGTCCGAAATTACAGATTTTTTCAATTCCAGTCCTTCTTTGCTAAGCTTATCCTTAAGATCAACAATGATTCGCTGGGCAGATTTTGCACCAATACCTTTTACTGATTTAAATCGTCCAATGTCTTCCCCTAAAATAGCTTGCACTACTTCGTCAGCAGACATTCCTGATAAAATCAATCTTGCAGTAGACGCTCCTACACCAGATACAGAAATTAATTTTCTAAAAACCTCCCTCTCTTCATAAGTTGAGAAACCATACAAAACATGGGCATCTTCCCTAACCTGAAGATGAAGGTATACTTTAGCGTTTTCCTCTTTTAATTCAGATGAAGTAATTACTGAAATATTTATAAAATAAGCCAAGCCATTAACATCAACTACGCAATGGGCAGGACTCTTCTCAACTAGTTTCCCCTTTATGTATTCAAACATTCTCTCTCTCTTTTACTTGTGCATCAACAACCGCAATGGTAACCATGTTAACAATTTCACGAACAGATGAACCCAGTTGTAAAATATGAACTGACTTTTTCATTCCTAGAAGAATTGGTCCAACTGATTCAACCTCTCCTAATTCCTGTACCAATTTGTAAGCAATGTTTCCTGACGATAAATTCGGGAATATTAGCGTATTAGCTGCTCTGTTACCCAGTTTAGAAAAAGAAAACTTCTCTTTTAACAATTCCGAATTAACCGCGAAGTTGGCTTGTAATTCACCATCCACAATTAAATCAGGATGTTGCTCGTGAATCAACCCAACTGCTTTTCTCATTTTCTGAGCTTCTTCTCCTTCAGAGGATCCAAAGTTTGAATAAGATAGAAGAGCAATTCTTGGGATCACCGAGTAATTCTTAACCGCCTTAGCCGTCAACGCAGTGATATCACATAAATCTTGAGCTGTTGGCTCCAGGTTTACGGTAGTATCTGCGAAAAATACCGGTCCATTTTTTGTGATAGTCATGTACATTCCTGCCACCTTTTCTACTCCGTCTTCTTTTCCAATAATCTGTAGCGAAGGTTTAATTGCATCTGCGTAATTTCTAGTAAGTCCTGAGATAAAAGCATCTGCTTCTCCTAAATGACACATCATTGCACCAAAATAGTTTCTCTCCCTCATGATAGCCTCTGCTTCGTACAAAGTATACCCTCTCCTCTTTCTTTTTTCGTAAAGCACCTTTCCGAACTCTTTACGTTTCCCCTCCATTTCAAAACTTCTAGGATCGATGATTTCAACCCCTTCTAAGTCTAGCATGTGGTCTTTAATGATTCCTTCGATCTTCTCTTTAATTCCAAGTAAAATTGGAATTGCAATCCCTTCATCACGAACTACCTCGACAGCCTTTAATATTTTGTAGTTGTCTGCTTCTGCAAATACAACTCTTTTCGGGTCTCTTTTAGCTCTAGTTGATAATCTTGTCACCAACTTATTCCTCAAGCCCATTCTGTTCTCTAAATCCTCCTCGTATTTCGTCCAGTTTTCAATTGGCTTTTGAGCGATACCAGAATCCATTGCAGCTTTAGCAACTGCTGGAGAAACTACCGTAAGTAATCTTGAATCCATTGGTTTAGGAATGATATAATCACTACCAAAAACCAAATTTTTATTTCCGTAAGCTTGACTTACCTCATCAGGAACAGTTTCTTTCGCTAAACCTGCTATAGCCTTAACCGCTGCAATCTTCATCGCTTCGTTAATTCCAGTCGCTCTAACATCCATAGCACCTCTAAAAATAAAAGGGAATCCAAGAACATTATTAACTTGGTTTGGATTATCAGATCTACCCGTTGCCATGATCAAATCTTCACGAACAGCAATTGCTTCTTGATAAGTAATTTCAGGAGTTGGGTTAGCTAAAGCAAATACAATTGGTTTTGCCGCCATGGATTTTACCATTGCCTGACTTACCATTCCTCCTTTACTTAATCCTAAAAATGCATCGGCACCATTCATTGCCTCTTCCAAAGTATGAATGTCTCTATTTGAAGCGAAATATGCTTTTTGTTTAGATAACTCTTCTCGATCTGCTCTAATAACGCCTTTACTGTCAAGCATTACCAAGTTCTCTTTCTTTACTCCAAGAGATACATAGATTTTAGCACATGAAATTGCAGAAGCTCCTGCTCCATTTACAACCACCTTAATGTCTTCAATATTCTTTTCAGCAATCTCTAGAGCATTCAATAATGCAGCCCCTGAGATGATAGCCGTACCATGCTGATCATCATGCATGATAGGAATGTTAAGCTCTTCCTTTAAACGTCTCTCTATTTCAAAACATTCTGGAGATTTAATATCCTCTAGGTTAATTCCTCCAAACGTTGGAGCGATTGCTTTAACTGTGCTAACAAAATGATCAACATCTGTTGCATCTACTTCGATATCGAAAACGTCTAAATCAGCATAGATTTTAAAAAGTAAACCTTTTCCTTCCATTACTGGTTTAGATGCTTCTGGTCCGATATCTCCTAAACCAAGAACCGCTGTACCATTAGAAATAACTGCTACTAGATTTCCTTTAGAAGTGTATTTGTAAACATCTTCAACATTCTTGCTGATTTCCAAACATGGATCGGCTACACCTGGTGAATACGCTAATGATAAATCTCTTTGTGAACTATATGGTTTAGTTGGTAATACTTCAATCTTCCCTGGTCTTCCTTGACTATGATAATCAAGTGCCTCAATCTTTTTAATTTTTGCCATAAAATGCTAAATTGAAATGAAGTATAATACTACTAATTTAAGGCCGAATAAAGAAGTCAGAAAGCCTATAAAACCTATAATTTTATTAAGAATTAACTATGAAGAAAAATTTAGTTATTTTAAGTGGAGCTGGGATTAGTGCTGAAAGTGGAATAAGCACTTTTAGAGATCAAAATGGTCTGTGGGAGAATCATGATATTATGGAAGTCGCTTCCATTGATGGTTGGCATAAAAATCCTGCCTTGGTATTAGATTTTTACAACAAAAGACGAAGTCAATTAGCTGAGGTGGAACCAAACATTGCTCATCATACATTGACAGAACTGGAGGAATTTTTCAATGTGAACATTATCACTCAAAATGTAGATGACCTTCACGAAAGAGCAGATTCAAGTCATGTCATTCATTTACATGGCGAACTAGTTAAAGCGTGTCCTGAAAACGATAAATCTATTTCTGAAAACATTGGTTTAGATCCTATTAAAATAGGAGATTTAATGAATGGTGTTCAAAAAAGACCTTTTATCGTTTGGTTCGGTGAAGATGTTCCGATGATGGAGAAGGCTATTCGTATTATTGAAAAAGCTGATATTTTATTGATCATTGGAACCTCAATGAATGTTTATCCAGCAGCTGGATTACATGAATACGCTCCGAATACTTGCGAGAAGTATTTAATTGATCCAAACAAAATAGCGGTTCCGAATTCAGCTATTCACCAAATTAACGAAACCGCTACCAAGGGTATTTTACTTTTTAAAAAATTAGTGATTAACCACTAATCTATGCGTATCTAATACTTTTCCATTATCAACTAAGCTAACTAAGTAGTATCCATCTTCGAATCTACTTAACTCTACTGTACTTAATTTTACAAATGGATCAACTCTATCCGTATAGATTAAATTTCCTACGATATCATAAACAACGATATTTGGGTTGTTTAATCCAGACATAGATGAATAATCTAAATTCACTATCTCATTTGCTGGATTCGGATATACGTTTACTCTTTTTTGATCTAGACTCAATTCAGCAACACCTGTTGGCGTTATATTCACTGTAATTGTCACTTCTATTTCGTCAAAAATATCATTCGCATTCTGGAATGTATAAGTAGCTGTAAATACTCCTTCACTGCTCGATTCTAAATATGCTTTGAATGTTTGATCTGTTGCTCCAGACTCAATAGTTTGAGCATTTGCCGAAACGCTAGTTGCTGGATCGTAACAGTTTACTCCCCAACAAAAATAATTTGTAGATCCTCCAATATTAGATGTTACTGATCTTTCCACGTTAATGTCAACGGCATTTCCTGTTGTATTGGTAATGTACAATGGAACCGTGATGGTTGTAACCTCTACTCCTTCCCACTTCTCAATTTGACTTCCTTGTTCACACTCGATGCTTTGTGACATTAATAATCCTGAACAAGCAAGCATAACGCTAGTAATAAATGTTTTCATAGTTGATGTTAGTTTTGTTGATTGATTGATTTTTTTCGTCCGTAAAGACCTATTTAATATAGGAATAAAATCAACATCAATCAAGTATTACAATAAAGTTAGTTCGTTAGATAAAGGACAAAATTACATTTTTAGAGCTTATATATGCCTTCTGATTTGATTCCTTTTCTTTTTTTGATGATTTTTACAAAGCTTGTTTGGCCTGGTATTTGTCCAAACAATTAAAAAAACATTATGAAAAAATTCAAATTCCTTTCTTTAATAGCTATAGCAGTAGCATTACTATCGTTTACTATTGTTGGTGAGTTAAACAAAGATGTTCCTTCTATGGACATTAAAACTTTAGATGGTTCTACTTTTAATACTTCTCAATTAAAAAGTAAATATGGTAAACCCGTTTTTGTAAGTTTTTGGGCTCAGTGGTGCACTAACTGCATCAAAGAGTTAAATGCTATTTCAGAAGTTTATCCAGATTGGGAGGAAGAAACAGGAGTTAAAATTTATGCTATCTCTATTGATAGCAGAAATCAAGAACAGGTAGGTCCGTTCGCAGCTAAAAAAGGATGGGAATATGAGGTTCTTTTAGATTCAAACAGTGATTTCTTTAGAGCTGTTGGTGGAACTAATCCTCCTTACTCTTTTATTATCGATGGAAATGGTAAAATTGTATGGGCTCATACAGGATACCATGAAGGTGATGAAGATGTAGTGAAATCTGTTCTAGACAAATACAGTAAATAATAAGTCAATTACGATTATAAAACTCTCCTTTTCAAGGGGAGTTTCTTTTTTATACGCATGAGAAATACAATTCAAAGTCTAATCTTTTTTCTAATCACAGCATCTTTTATTAATGCTCAAGATCAAGGACAGGTAAGTGGTAATGTTCAATGGGATGCTCAATACTATCAAGAAGATACATTAATTGGTGCGCCAATTGTTCCAGAAGGAATTCGCTCTACCATGAGAGCTAAGCTTGTTTTTCAAAAAGGAAACTTTGATGCTGGACTGAGATTTGAAAGTTATCAAAAGGTGATTCAAGGTTTTGATTCTCGTTTTGATGGAAATGCAATTCCTTATAGATACGCTCATTATAACAAGGATCAATTCGATATTACAATTGGTAGTTTTTACGAGCAATTTGGTTCTGGTATTATTTTGAGATCATATTATGAGCCTACCTTAGGTTATGATAGTTTTTTAGACGGGGCAAGAGTTAAATTCTCTCCTAAAAAGGGAATCGAGTTTAAGGGACTTCTGGGAAAACAAAGATTTTACATGGACTTTGCTCCAGGAACAATCAGAGCTTTTGATGCTGAAATTGATTTGAAAGAGAATATCAAGTTAATGAAAGAGTGGAAATCAAGAATTATTCTTGGAGGTTCTGTAGTAAACAAATACCAAGAATCTGCTGACACTATGATTCCTGGAAATGTTTACTCTCAAGCATTAAGACTTAAAGTAAGTCGCGGTGGTTTTTTATTGAATGCTGAACACGTAAGAAAAGGACAAGATCCAAACTTTGATAACACCTTTGTATATCACAAAGGAAATGCGAGTGTATTAAATTTATCTTATTACCAAAAAGGACTAGGTGTCTTTCTTGGAGCAAAAAGAGTAGATAACATGAGTTTCAGATCAGGTCGTTCCATGTTTGGTCTGGATCCAATGATCAACTTCCACCCTGCTTTAACCAAGCAACACCTGTATGCCTTAACGAACTTCTTCCCATACGCTACTCAGCCTAATGGTGAATTCGCAATTAATGGAGAGATTGGATATAAATTCAAACGTAAGTCTAAACTCGGAGGTAAATACGGTACAAAGGTCAACCTTAACGTTTCTATTGTAAACAGCATTGATAAAGAATATACAGAAGGTGCAATAAACTCTTTTGGCGGACAAGAATATGAATCAAGTCTTTTCGGAATGGGTGATTCTGTTTACTTCAGAGATTACAACATCGAAATCAATAAGAAGTTTACTAAAAAATGGAAAGGTAAATTATTGTATTCTCACCAAGACTACAACATGGATGTCGTTCAAGGCTTAAGTGGATACGGCATTATTAATCAAGACATTGTAGTATTAGAAGGGACTTATAAAATCAAACCGAAACAAGCTATTATGCTTCAGCTTCAAAACCTTTCAACGCAACAAGAAGATGGATCTTGGGGATTTGGAATGATTGAATACACCTTGGCTCCACATTGGTTCTTTGCCGTTGTTGACCAATGGAATTATGGAAACCCGGATGTCAATAAGCAATTACATTTCTTACTGGGATCATTCGGTTATTCAAAAAATACAACCAGAATGCAATTTAACATCGGTAGACAACGTCAAGGAATAACATGCGTTGGAGGTGTTTGTAGATTCGTTCCAGCATCAAACGGTGTTTCATTTACTTTAAGCAGTACTTTTTAGACTATGAGAATTTTAACATACATACTAGGAATAAGCTTGATATTAGGACTTAGTTCTTGTCAAGATGATATTGTAGCAATTTACGGGTGTACCAATTCAGCTGCAGATAACTATAATCCTGAAGCAACTATAGACAATGGTATTTGCACTGGAGTAATGGCTTGTACGGATTCAACAGCAAGCAACTATGACAGTGATGCAAGTATTAACTGCGGATGTAAATATGAAAATGTTAGACGTGTTTTAGTAGAAGAGTTTACTGGTCATAAATGTGGTAACTGCCCTAGAGCAGCAGAAACACTTCACGACATTGCTTGTTCAAAAGGGAATCAAATTATAGGATTAGCTGTTCACGTTGGATTCTTTGCTAAACCAGCTGCTGAACCGTTTCAGGACGACTATAGATCAACTACAGGAAATGCTTTAGATTCAGAGTTTGGGAACTCTGTAGCAGGGCTTCCGAACGGACTGGTTAACAGAAAGGAATACAATGGAAATCCAATTACTAGTAATACAGATTGGGAGACAAAAGTAGACGCGATTTTACTTGAACCAGCTGATGCAAAGCTGACTATTTCTAATGTTTACAATGCTGATAGTAGAAGTTTAAACACGACTGTATCAACTGAGATCCTAGATGCATTAGATGCTGCGAACTACAACCTTGCTATCTATTTGGTTGAAGATTCTATCATCTCTGCTCAAACGGATTACAGTGCTGATCCAACGACAATTGAAGATTACATTCACATGCATATGCTTAGAACATCATTAAATGGTGTTTGGGGTGAAAACATTTCATCTAGTGCTTTAACAGCCGGACAAACATTTGAGACTTTAGGATCAATTACCGTGGATGAAGAATACAAAGACCAACACCTATACGTTGTTTCTATTTTAAGCAATGACGATACAAAAGAGGTTATCCAGGTAAATAAATCATCTTATATCAATGATTAAGTATTTTACTTTAGTCTTAGTTATTTTAAGCACTTTACTAGCTAAAGCTCAGAGTGAATCGGGATTCC
>Ga0228674_1000854_pt1 | contig 19585 bp, 13 predicted proteins | sample 1D_rmetaG_FD_189054 | JGI IMG/M metagenome (GOLD analysis project Ga0228674, IMG submission 189054) | Seawater microbial communities from Monterey Bay, California, United States - 1D_r | ecosystem: Environmental > Aquatic > Marine > Coastal | place: USA: California | collected 2016-09-26
AATCCCGACTGGGTATACCCATAAGCTACTGTAAGCACGATGCTTACGAACATGTTCGTAAGCATCGTGCTTACAGTAGCTTATGGGTATACCCAGTCGGGATTAGGATCCATAAAAGGGGTTGTAACCGATTCGGATACGAAGACACCAGTTGCTTATGCGCAGGTGGTGATCAAACAAGACGGAATTATAAAAGGAGGAGCCAATACCGATGAGGATGGTAAATTCCAGATTAGTTCAATTTCACCAGGGTCGTATGACGTTCTAGTTCGAAATGAAATAGAAGGTTATCAACCACAAGAATTACAAGGTGTAATTGTAAGTTCTGACCAAATCACATTCCTTGATGATCTGAAAATTGGTAAAGCCAAAGATGTTCAGGATGTTGAAGAGGTTGTCGTTGTAGCTTATAAGGTACCTCTTATTAATAGGGATGGTGCTGCCTCGGGTGCAACTATAACAAGAGAAGATATTTCACGTCTTCCTGTACGTTCTGCAGCGGGTGTTGCCGGAACCGTTGGGGGTGTAAGTGCGAATGAAGGATCTGGTGCACTTAGTGTACGTGGCTCTCGTTCTGATGCAACTTACTTCTATATAGATGGAATTAAGGTTCGTGGATCTGTTAATCTTCCTAAGTCAGCTATTGAAGAGGTAAAGGTTATTACGGGTGGACTTCCTGCTAACTACGGTGATGCAACAGGAGGGATTATCTCGGTAACTACTCGTGGTCCTTCTTCTAGATATTTTGGAAGTGCTGAGCTTGTAACTTCTGGTTTCTATTTCTCAGGAAAAGATCCAGATGGTTATGATGGTAAGGTGATTGGTCTTGATAGCTATGGGTACAACCTGGCTGAGGGAATGTTCTCTGGTCCGCTATGGATGCAGAAAGATTCTACGGGAAAGAAAACGAAACCAAGATTAGGATTCTTGATCTCTGGAAATATCACGGATGTTCTTGATGGCCGCCCACTAGCGAATGGTGGAGGATGGAGAATAAAGAAAGATGTTCGTGATTCTCTTCTTTCTAACCCGCTGAGACCTACGGCTGATGGATCTGCAACAACGCATAACGCGAACTACCTAAGAGCAGATGATTTTGAGCAAACAAAGTGGAGAATGAACTCGAGAAACACTACGGTTTCTGCTCAAGGTAAAATTGATGTAAATACAGGACCTTCTGTTAACTTGTCATTTGGTGGTTCATTGAACTACAGATGGGGTAATAATTATTCTTACGCAGGTTCATTGATGAACTTCCAGAATTTCGGAGCTAACAAGTCGTTAGATTGGAGAGTCTTTGGTCGATTAACACAACGATTCACAAATAACAGTGAAGGGTCTAGTTCTAAAATTAAGAGCGCTAACTATAGCATTATGGTTGATTACTCTAAGTCTACTAGAGATAATTTCGATCCAAAACACAAATACAATATTTTCAACTACGGACATGTAGGATCTTATACTACTACTCGTCGTCCTAGTTATGAATTTAACGACAGCACTAATACATATGTACATAACGGTTTCCGTGATGTTGAGGTAGCATTTACACCTTCTGAGACTAACTCAGCATTGGCAGCTATTACATCTCAATACTATGATATCTATGATGGTCAAGTTGAAGATCACTACGAAAATCTTCTTCAAATCCAACAAGGTAATGCATTGAGAAATGGTGATTCACCACAAAGTGTTTACCAAATCTGGAATAACATTGGTACTCCTTACAACTTCTTTGGAAAAACAGATAATGATCAGTTCCGTGTAACTGGTTCTGGTGCTGTTAACATTGGAGATCACGCGATTTCATTAGGATTTGAATTTGAACAACGTCAAGATAGAGGTTGGACATCAGGAACGTCTACCAATGGTGGAACTCAAGGACCGATTTCGATTTGGTCGATCGCACGTCAGTTAACTAACTTCCATATTACTGAGCTAGACTTAAGTTCTGGTTATGTAACTGATTCTGGATCTTTCAAAAGAGTTACGTACAATAGATTGAATACAGGTTATGCAGCTGGAGCTGGTAACGGTTCCTACGGTGGTGTCCAGTATAACGATAACCAATCGTTCTTTGATTACAACTTAAGAGAGTATTTGTTCGAGAATGGATTTATCGGAGAAGGTGGTGCTGGATCTGATTTTATTGACATTGATCAATACGATCCAAATATATATTCTTATGACATGTTCTCTGCTGATGAATTATTGAATGGTGGTAACTCTTACGTTTCTTATTGGGGGTATGATCATAAAGGAAACAAAGCTAAAGGAACTACAGATATCAATAAATACTTTAATGAGTATGATGAAGATGGAAACTACAAGAGATTTGTAGGTGCTTTCCAACCAATTTATATGGCTGGATACATCATGGATAAGTTTGCATTCAAGGATATCGTATTCAATGTTGGTGTTCGTGTTGATGTCTTCGATGCGAATCAACCAGTATTGAAAGATCAGCACTTATTCTACACTGCGAGAACAGTAGCTGAGGCAAAAGCTGAGCTTGCGAATGATCCTTCATTAAGTTGGATTGAAATCCCAGAAGCTATAGGTGATGATTATGTTGTTTATGTTGATGACGTAAACAATCCGAATGCGATCAACGGATTCCGTCAAGGAAATGTTTGGTACGATGCAAACGGTATTGAAATCGAAGATCCAAAATCAATCCGTGGTGCCGCAGGTATTCAGCCTTGGTTGCTCGATCCTTCGTTAGAGACTCCAACTGCAGATGCTTTTGAAGATTACAAAGCGCAAGTGAGTGTAATGCCACGTATTTCATTCTCTTTCCCAATTTCTGATCAAGCAGCATTCTTTGCTCACTACGATGTGTTGACAAAACGACCAACTTCTGGTTTCCGTTTTGATCCTTTCCAATACCAATTCATTGCTGAGCGTTCTTCGGTTATTAATAACGCGAACTTGAAATCAGAAACTACAGTTGATTACGAGATTGGTTTCCAACAAGTACTTACTAAAACTTCATCATTGAAAATTTCAGCGTTCTATAGAGAGCAAAGAAACAATGTTCAATTGGTGAACATCTTCGAAGCTTACCCAGTATCTTACAGAACCTTCGGTAACCGTGATTTTGGTACTGTGAAAGGACTTACAGTTGAGTACGACATGAGAAGAACTGGTAACTTAAGAATGAGAGCTAATTATACGCTTCAATTCGCTGATGGTACCGGATCAGACGCTACATCTGCAGCTGGACTTGTTAACGCTGGGCTTCCAAACCTAAGAGCAATTGTTCCTTACTCATTTGATCAACGTCACGCATTTGCAATCACAATGGATTATAGATACGGTGAAGGTGCTGATTACAATGGACCAAGAATTAAGGATTTTGAAATATTTGCAAATACAGGTTTAAACCTTGTATCTAACATTTATTCAGGATCACCTTACTCATCACAAACGTTTATTACTGCTGAAGGACAATTCAACCCACTTAATGCTGGACTGAATGGAACAACAAACGGATCTCGTTTGCCTTGGTCTTACCGATTGGATCTTCAATTAGATAGATCATTCGATTTAAGCTTCGGTAAAGATGAGAATAAGAAAAGAGCAGCTTTCTTAAATGTATATGTTCGTGTAACAAACATCTTCAACCAATTTAACGTGTTGGGTGTTTATAGAGCAACTGGAAACTGGGATGATGATGGATACCTTGCAGCAGCAGCTAGCCAAACTTCAATTCAAAACCAGTTGGATGAGCAGTCATTCATTGACTACTACAACATGAAGATTGCGAACCCTTTCAACATTAGTGCCCCGCGTACTATTCGTTTGGGAGTGAAATTTGATTTTTAATTAATTCATAATTAGAGAGACATTATGAAAAAGCAACTATTAGCTATATTTATTGGGGCAACGTCACTTATGTGGACGAATGACGCTCTTGCTTACCTTGGACCCAACGATAAAGTTGCGGCCAATACCCCAACAACGACGAACTCGGAGAACCAAGAAAAAGGTGCGAATTGTTCTCCTGCAACTGCAAGGTTGATTATGGAGTTCAATGATGTAAGTGCATTGATCGAGCAAGGGGGAAGTTTATTCCAAAACCGTTCTGCTTCACCTGCAGTAGCAGCCTATGAAATCCCAAGAGGAAGTGGATTGACTGCAATTTATGCTGGTGCACTTTGGATGGGGGGTACTGATGTTAACGGTCAATTGAAATTGGCTGGTCTTCGTTACCGTCAAGGAAATGATTTTTGGGCTGGTCCATTAACGGTTGATCCAGGTTCAGGAAACTACGATCCATCGAACCCAGTGGGTGATGATGCTATTCGTGATTTTGGTGAGGCTAACATTGATCCAGATCAGTGTCAAGCATATGATCAATTTTATACGATTAGAAAAGCAGAGGTAATCCGCTATACCATATGGTGGAACTGTCAACAAGATCCTACAGCTGAAGGATGTGATGAGATTAATTCTCCAACAACGGATGAGTTGAACAGAATTAACAACTGGCCTGCACACGGTGACGTTTCTCTCGGTCAGGATTACTGGTTAGCTCCATTCTATGATAATGATAACAATGGTAACTATGATCCAGCTGCTGGTGATACACCATGGTATGATGATATCTTAGGACGTGATGATATTCAATGTGGTATTGATCGTCGTATCTCATTATTTGGTGATGAAACTCACTGGTGGGTATTTAACGATAAAGGAAACATTCACACGGAAACTCAAGGAGATCCAATCGGTATGGAAATTCGTGCTCAGGCATTTGCATTTGCTACCAATGATGAAGTAAATAGAATGACTTTCTTCAACTACGAGTTGATCAACCGTGGTACTCAAACATTGTTTGATACGTACTTCTCTCAATATTTGGATGCAGATATCGGAAACTATACGGATGATTACGTTGGTTGTGATGTTTCTAGAGGATTAGGATATGCATTCAATGGTGATAACTTCGATGAAGATGACGGAGGTCGTCCAGGTTACGGAGATAATCCACCTGCTATTGGATGTGATTTCTTTGAAGGACCTTACCAAGATGCTGATGATCGTGATAATGTTGGACCTTATACAGTTGGTACAACTACTATAACGCCCACAGTAACTGAAGCATTGAATGACAATGGAATTGTTTATAGTGGTGTTGGTATCGGTTACGGTGATAGCATTATTGATAACGAGCGTTTCGGGATGCGTCGATTTACTTTCTATACAAGTACATCTGCATACCCATACAATGATCCAAACTCTGCTGCGGAGTATTACAACTTTATGAGTGGTTTCTGGGCAAATGGTGAGGCAACTGTTTACGGGGGGCTTGGTTACTTCGGATCAACTGGAGGAACCAACTTGAATTCAGATTACATGTTCCCTGGGGATTCTGATCCTTTGCATTGGGCAACAGGAGGAACGGATCCAGGATTTGACTGGGATGAGTCTACAAATAATAATCCTGCCGGTGACCGTCGTTTTGTTCAGTCTGCGGGACCTTTTACATTATCACCTGGAGCTGTGAACAACATTACTGTTGGAATCGTTTATGGTAGAGGAACGGATGGAGACTTGTTCTCATCAGTTGATGCAATGAAGCGTGCGGATACGAAAGCACAAGCATTATTTGATGCATGTTTCGCGATTTTATCTCCACCGGATGCACCTAAATTGGATATCCAAGAGTTGAACAATCAATTAGTATTGACAATTGATAATCCCATAACATCAAACAACTACTTAGAAGGTTATTACGAAGAGGATAAGATCAATATTACAGATCCTACCGTTGATCGTTTCTATACATTTGAGGGTTACCAGATCTATCAAATGATTGATGATGAAGTCGGTGTTTCTGATATTAATGATGCAACAAAAGCTCGCTTGGTAGCTCAGTGTGATATTGAAAATGATCTAGATAGAATTATCAACTTTAACTTCGATGAAGATCTTGGATTTTCGTATCCAGTCGAAATGGTTGATGGTGAGAATAAAGGAATTCGTCACTCTTTCTTGATGACTGAGGATGCATTTGCTCAAGGTGACCGTGCTTTGGTAAACCATAAGACGTATTACTACATTGCTGTTGCCTACGCACACAATGAGTTTAAAGCATACGATCCTGCTGATCCCTTAGCACTCGATGGTCAAACAATGCCATACATTTCTTCTCGTTTGAGTTTTGATGGTACTGCAATTAAGTCTATTTCTGCAATTCCTCACAATCCAAATCCTGAAGCTGGAGGTACTGTGCAAAATGTAGAGTACGGTTCTAGTCCGATCATTACTAGATTGGATGGATATGGAAATGGAAACCGTGATCTAGAGTTAACATCGAGCTCGGTGAACACTATTCTAGCTAACGGAAAAATGGATAACCCATCGTATACATACGGTAAAGGTCCAATTAACGTAAAGGTTGTAGATCCATTGAACGTGCAAGGTGGATATTATGAGTGTAAATTCAGAGACTATACTGCAGGAAGTAACAATGGTTCGAATGGAGCGGACACTGCGAGTTGGGTAATATACCAATATGCATCTCAAGGAGGAGCACTGTTAGATTCAGTATCGTCTGACTTTACGATAGACTTCGATAATGAGCAAATAATCCCAGAATGGGGTGTATCTGTTCAGATTCACCAAGAGCACTACTTTTTACCTGAAGGAGCTTCTGGAGGTAAAGAAGCAAGATCGACCGATATCATTGGAGCAGAATTGGAATACGCTGATAGTTCCAAACTTTGGTTAAGAGGTGTTGGAGATAATGATGCTTTCTACCCTACTAACTGGATACGTTCTGGTGATTATGCTCCAGAAGACGATCCAACAGATGCGGCTTACGAATGTGATCCTTCGTCTTTACCGTATCTTGATCCATGTTCATACCCTGATAATGTATCAGCAGATAACGTGAAGGATTTTGCTAAAATATTAGATGGTTCAGTTGCCCCAGCTAAAGTTACGGGGTACGAGTTTGATTACATGCCTATGGCATACTACAACACTTCTGTTGGTCTATCTAACTCTTATAGAAATAGAGCTTCAATCAGTTATTTACCAAGTGTTGATATCGTGATTACGAGTGATAAATCAAAATGGACAAGATGTCCAGTTATTGAACTTGGTCGTGATCCTTTACTTAATGTTGGAGGAGCTCAGCCTGGTCAACTTCGTGAAAGTGCTAGTGTTGACATTAACGGAAATCCAGAAGCCGGCACAGGAATGGGTTGGTTCCCTGGATACGCAATAGATCTAGAATCAGGAGCTCGTTTATACATGGCATTTGGTGAGAATTCTTTCCTAGGTGGTGAGAATGGAGCCGATATGCTTTGGAATCCTTCTGATCGTTTCATCGATGGGGTAGGAACTCCATTAATGGGAGGTATGCACCCAGTTTATGTTATGAGTTACCAGAATAAGAGTACAAATAATGATAACTTGGCATACGATTACGGAGAGTATATTCCTTCAGCTGCACAATATGATGCAACAAATGATATGTACAATGATATGCTAGCGGTTGAGTCTAACAACAGTACTGCTAAGCGTAACTTCTACTCAAGTATTTCATGGGTTGCTTATCCAATGTTGGCGCAAGGTCACTCTTTATTCGAGACTGAAGCTAAAATTAGATTACGTGTAAATAAAGAGTACAAGAACTTTAATGCTACAGGTCAAAATAATGGTGCACCGATGTACTCTTGGAGCATGGATGACATCGCAACTGAAGTTGGTAGCGATACACAATTGACAAGCGTACTTGATATTATCAATGTAGTACCAAATCCATACTATGCTTACTCGCAATACGAAAGAAGCAGATTGGATTCAAGGGTTAAAATCACTAACCTTCCAGAGGTGTGTACAGTGAAGATCTACTCAGTGAATGGTAAATTGATCAGAACGTTTAAAAAGGATAGTCCGATTACATCACTTGATTGGGATTTAAATAACCGTAAAGGTATCCCAGTTGCGGGTGGAGTTTATCTCATACATGTAGATGTCCCTGATGTCGGAGAAACGATTGTTAAGTTCTTTGGTGGAATGAGACAAGTGGATTTACAAGGTATATAATCAGACTTTAACTAGTTGAAAAGAATAGTTCAATTATGAAATTAGGAAAAATAGTATTACTCGGTGTTGCCATGGTTACTGGATTCTCAGCTAACGCAGGTAACGAGGATCGTGTTGGATCGGCAGGTGCATCACACTTGCTTATCAACCCTTGGGCGAGGAGTTCGGCGATTGGTGATGCAGGGATAGCATCTTCAAGAGGTCTAGAAGCGACTTTTACGAATATTGCAGGATTAGCATTTACTGGAAAGACAGAAATCAAATTCAATTATAGTAATTGGATGGGATCAGCAGGAATTAGTTTCAACAGTGCTGGTATAGCGCAAAGAATCTCTGAAGATGGTGTTATAGCCATTAGTGTTCAATCACTAAACTTCGGTGAAATTGCCATTACTACTGTAGCCAACCCAGAAGGTAACATTGGATTCTTTTCGCCACGAGCGAATGTGTTCAATGTAGGTTATGCTAGAACATTCTCGAATTCGATCTATGGAGGAATTAACTTCAAAGTGATTTCTGAGAATATCTCGAACTTGAAAGCAACAGGAGTTGCGATCGATGCAGGGATTACTTACGTAACTGGGGAGCAGGATCAAGTAAAATTTGGTATCGCTCTTAAAAATGTAGGTCCTGTGATGCGTTTCAAAGGTGATGGTCTAGCTCAACAAATTGATTATGTTGAAACGGGTGTTACTGCAACGTTAGAAGAAAGATCAGCAACATTTGAGATTCCATCGCTATTGTCAATGGGAGCTTCTTATGATTTCATATTCGATGAGTCAAACAAATTAAACTTGGCTTTAGGATTCACGGCTAACTCATTCTCAAGTGATCAGATGCGTATCGGTTTAGATTACGGTATGACTACTGAGAAAATGGGATTCAATGTAAGAGGTGGATTCGTTTATGAGAAGGGTTTATTTAATGCTGAGAATCGCTCTAACGCGCTTATCGGTCCAACAGCTGGATTCTCAGTTGATGCATTGGTAGGTGAAAATAAAAGTGCGCTTGGAATTGAGTACGCTGTACGTTTTGCAGGTGTATTCGGTGTTATCCACACTGTAGGTGCTACGATTAGCTTGAAGTAAAAAGAAAATTCGTATATTTGAATAGTCAAGAGAGTCCATATGGGCTCTCTTGTTTTTGTTATATAAAACCAAGAATATGTCAGAGATCAACTACTACTCAGAAGAGGGTCTGAAAAAATTGAAGGACGAGCTGAAGGAAATGGAAACAGTTCAGCGGCCATCTATAACTGCACAAATTGCCGAAGCAAGAGATAAAGGGGATTTGTCAGAGAACGCTGAATATGATGCTGCCAAAGAAGCTCAGGGTTTGTTGGAGATGAAAATTTCTAAACTCAAAACTGTTCTTTCTACAGCACGAATAATTGATGATTCAGACATCGATTCATCAAAAGCATACATTTTGTCTACTGTGAAGATGAAAAACGTTTCTAGCGGCGCTGAAATGTCTTATACGCTAGTCGCTGAGAACGAAGCTGATTTAAAAGTAAAGAAAATAAGTATTGAATCTCCAATTGGTAAAGGACTCGTGGGAAAGTCTGTTGGGGAAATTGCAGATGTTAAAACTCCTAACGGAGTGATTCAATTTGAGATAATTGAAATAACTCGCTAATGGCTTCCTTATTCACTAAAATTGTTCAAGGCGAAATACCATGTCATAAAGTAGCTGAGTCGGAGAAGTTTTTAGCTTTCTTGGATATTATGCCGCTTGTAAAGGGTCATGTGCTAGTTATTCCTAAAATCGAAGTAGATTATATATTCGATATTGAGGATGAACTCTTGGGTGATATGATGGTTTTTGCCAAATCAGTGGCGAAACAACTAAAACTGGCGTATCCGTGCAATAGAATTGGTGTTTCGGTAATCGGGTTAGAAGTTCCTCACGCCCACATTCACCTTGTACCTATGAATGTGTTGAACGATATGAATTTTTCAAATGAAAAGCTCACACTCTCGCAGAATGAATTAGCAGAAATTGCTAAAAAAATTAAGTGTGCATAATATTAATTGTAATATTGGTGCGGATTTTGCGGTTATAGTAATTAGAACTGAAGCTTTAAACTATGACGAAACCCGATTCGATAAAACAACTCATGCTTAAGAAATTCTTCAACTTAGTTGTATCTCTCTTTGCTGCAGGTACTGCCTCAGCAGATACTATTCCGCTTAAAGTACTTTTTATCGGGAATAGCTATACGCACATGCATAATATGCCAAAGATGTTTGGTAAAATCGCGAAGGATGCCGGGATGGATGTAATAGTTGAAAAGAGTGCCAAATCGGGTGCATCATTTCATGAGCACTCAGAACGTGCTGATATGTTCGAAGTAATCAAGAAGCGTAAATGGGATTATGTTATTCTTCAAGGGTATAGTCGAGAACTGTCGTTTAGTCCTGAGTACATAGACACTGCAACGGTTCCATTTGTCTCCAAGATTACCGATGCAATTTATGAAAACAATGCATGTACTAATGTTTTGTTTTATATGACCTGGGGCTATGAAGATGGCTTTAACGAAAGAGAAGAAGTTAATAGTTATTTGAAGATGGCTGATAGCATTGAGCGTGGTTATTCCTATCTCGGAAAGATTTATGATTTACCAGTAGTTCCGGTTGGAATGGTATGGAAGGAAATAAAGAACAATACTTCCATTGATCTTTATGCCGATGATCGAGCTCATCCAAGTAAAAGCGGTTCTTATTTAATTGCAAATACATTTTTTGAATCAATATTTGGTGTGCAGCCTAATGAGAATCTATCTATTGTGGAGGAACACGAAGCTCTGGTTATTAAAACAGCTGTATCAGATGTGCTCGACGGGAAAAAATCACTCTATAATTTAGATCGAAATGCAATTGCTATCGATACTCAGATTGTTGAGAACGCTACGAATGGAACTCAATATAGAGTTGATTACGAAGCTAAATTTCAAAAGGTTACTTCGATAAAGTGGCTGTTCGATGATGGAGCTACTTCAACAGAGTTTTCAGGACATCACATATTTAAAGATGATGGACTGCACCACGCGACAATCCACGTTACGGATGAATGCGGTACAACGAAGATCTATGATTATAGAATCATGTTTGCTGCGGTCGATAATAGAAGAAGGAGAAGAAGAGAAGAGCGCGAAGCTCGCAAGAAGGCAAGACAGGATAAGCGGAACAATTAATATCCTTCTTGGTCCTTAACCTTTAACTCTGGTCGCTTCTTTAGTCGAAGCGCGAACAAAACATTATTATATAGTTTTTCCAGCGGTTCGATGTACGCAACCATGAGAACAAAGAATGCGATGGCTGTAATGGCTACAGTTATGGCCGCCCATGGTGATAAATCTCGATCGAACACATGTGGCTTAAGGCCAAATCCAAACAGACCACCATATAGTATAATTACGTGTACAACGTAGACAGGGAATGTGTTTTGCCCGACTTTAAGGAACAGACCAGACTTGACCTTAAAATACTTATCTACCAAGATCAATATTCCAATGAGGACTATAACCTGACCGAGACGCGAGATGGAAGTTGAGTTCCATTCATAGAGACCACGCTCGGTTAATCCTATCCACTCTGTAAAATGATCAACCCAAATAAATACATCTCTAATAAAGACAGCCATAAGGAGTCCGATAACGATTACCAACATTCCAAACCACCATTCACGAACTCTATGTTCATAGGTTCTAATGATCGCACCAATCATCCCCCCAAAAATGGTATATCCTGACATTCGAACAAAACTGAAATCCGAGAATTTCCCATAGAACATATTTTGAATGATTGGATGTACATTCTTCGGCCAGTAATTTGGATCAGCACCAGATTCGATCAATTTTTTGTCCATCATGATATGATCCTTCATGATTGCGTACAGCGCGAAAATTGCTACTCCAGCAAAGAAATAATACCAATGTATTTTGCCAATATTGATGAACTTATAAAGACCATAAATTAAGATTACGATCGCTAGACCTATTCCAATGGATTGCAGTACGTGGAATGCATAGAACCAATCCATATGAAATCCTGTTCCATAATAGATATCTTTTCCGAATACCCATAGGTTGAATTGTATCGCATAGCCCCAAAACAAGAGCTGAAAAACACGTTTACGTCCCTTTTTAACACGGATGTTGTTCTTGAAGCTAATGTCTTTTTTCGCCGTTAGGAGGTAGACGAATATAATACCGGTAACGGTGAAAAATAATGGGGATGTAAGTCCATGCACTATGTGCCAGACCTTAAAGAGTGAATATTCGTAATCTCTGTATTCCGAACCCAGAGCTGCGCCAGTAAAATGACCTTCTAGCATGAGCAATATAGCCAACGAACGAGCCATGTCTATAAACTTTAGACGTGCTTTTGGCTTTTCTTTAATGGCTACAAGATCTTCTGACATTCTCAGTTTTCTTCCCGCAAAGCTACGATATTCTTAGAATAAATTGATATCCACTACTTTTCAATCTGTCCCGACATGTAGAGTCTTAGTTCTTGATCAGAATTTTCAATGCCTAGATAGACCGATTTCACAAAGAAATCGATCAGATGTTTGCTGTCAATAACCATATCCACTTCAGATGATTCACCAGGCCCTAAAGTCTCCTTTGCAAGATCTACAGATACACAGTCACAAGGAATTCTAACTTTAGATATTGTAATAGGTTTCGATGAGTTATTCTGAACAACAAACCTTCCCTTGATGGGGAAACCATGTTTCGTTGATCCAAGATCAATGACTGGTCCATCTGTTGTCAAAGCAAATTCTTCATCATCATCTAAGTAACTAACACTTTGAATCTCTATTTTCCGTTCGATAGCAGCAGCTCTTGAGTAAACAGAATTTTGAACATCATTCGGATTATCACTTGTCAGTTGATTTGCCGTGTATTCGCCAAATGGGACATGTGAGAAAATTACTTTCCCGCCATTCTCCGCCGTAGCATCAAGATATTTCACAAAAATTCCATTATCGAATTCACGCATGTAATTGATAAGGGATTTGATTCTCCTTTTCGTCAGGTTGACATTATAATCTGTCTTTGCTAATGGACTTGCAAATCCTTTTATGGTAATATTAATTTTTGACCCTTTATCTAGCTCTTCTAGCAATAACGTTCGGAATAGTTTTAAATCTGAGACTCCTTTATCTACATATTCGATAAAAAAGTTTTCAATGTCTTCTTCCGCGTCATCAGAATTCGTTCCAGACAATCCTTTTGAATACGCCTTTTTGTATTTGTCCAGCATGGCTGTGTAGCCATTGTAAGAGTCTATATAATTGATTGTTGTCGTTGTATCTCTAGTTCTAGGATTAGGCTCATCGTTGTGAAAGTAGAGGGTAACAGGTAGGCGTTTGTTCAAATCTGCTAGTGTTTCTTCCGGTGTGGGTGGAATGATCACAACAGGTGGCTTCAGACTAAAAATATCACTACAACATGTAGGGTTCTTACTATAAAGTACGCCTATTCGATTGGATGTAATGTAGCCTGTATCTATATCTTTGAAATAATAAAGATCATTTGCAGGACTATTGATAGGAAGACCTGCATTAAGCGGTTTTTCAAATTTCGTAGTATAGGTTGAGTAAAATACATCATAGCCTCCAAATCCGTCATGCCATGCTGATGAAAAGTATAGTTTTTGTTCTCCTGAATTCCACCAAGGGGTTACATCATTATCTCTTGTGTTAAGCGCTTTAATTGCTCTAACCTTACTGTATTGATTGCCATTTCTAATCTTACTGGTATAAATATCCATTCCTCCTTTACCGCCTTCTCGATCTGAAGCGAAAATGAGAACTTCTTGCCCTTTTAATTCAGCAATGGTTGGCATACTGGTATTAGTGCCAGGTTCATTTATGATCTCACTTAATGAATCTAATGCAAACCATTGACCATTGCCATATTGCGCTACCATAATCTTGCAGGTGTACTCAAAGTTCCTTTCAGTACAGAGACTAAAGTAATAACGACTTCCATCTAAGGAGAATGTGCCATTACCAGTATTTAATTCTTCAATGAAGAGTTCCTTGATTTGTTCAGATGATTCAAAAGTCAAGTCGGATTTTTTACTTCTATAGAGAGACGTTTTGTAAATTGGAGAGTAGACTTCTTCAGAGGCACTGATAGAATCAGCCCTGAGGCTAGAGAAGATCAGTTCACCGTTGTAGATCCCATGACCAAATTCTGAGTTCTGAGTGTTTACTGTCTCTGGCAGTCTGCTGAATTCAACATCTACAGTATCGATCAATGCGCTTTTTGCCCAAATCGTACTGGATAATTCACGCTTCGACTTTTGATAGAGATAACCTTTCTTATCCTTGTAATATTTCTTTTTAGCAAGCTTGAACGTTGCAATGGCATCATCATACTTTCCATTTTGTTTTTGCATGAGCCCCCAGTTTAATAAACTCGATGGGTAAATAGCGGCCTCTTCACGACCATAAACTTTTTCGTAATAATACTCCGCTTTGCGGTAATCCTTATAAGCACGAAGGGTCTGAGCATAATTCCAGAGGATATCAACAGTTGCCGAATCGATCTCCATAGCTTTTTCATAGTACTGGAGCGCATAGAAGTAGTCTCCTTTGTCATATTGTTCCTGAGCAAAGTCTAAATACTTGGAAAGATTATTCTGACCAAACAACATAGAGCTAGTGCAAATAAATGCGAAGACTAAATATAATCTGGACATATTCTGTGTACGATCTTTTTTGGTTTAAAACGATGCATGATATAACGAATGGCGATCTCTAGCCCCCCTCTTAATCTACTAGCTGGAACGAGTTTGGAGAAGTTGATATCATAGCTTACTCCTACGAACCAACTTTGATAATCCATTCCAACCGACAGATAAGCTGCATCCCGGTTTCTATAGAAAGCACCAGCATATAAAGCTCGATACTCACCCAAACGGTTAATGAGCGTGTATTTCACTCTCGAGCCTATTAGGAATTCTCGATATGATCCTTGAATATTGAATTGTATGCCCGGTACTAAATCCCAATCGTAATTTAATTTATAGATTCCTTTAGCAAATATGTTCGTGCGTATGTCGCGCTCAACGGTTGCTCCAAAAAATCCTTGATTCGGTTTATTTAGATTAAAGACACTAAATCCACCTGTAAAATTAAAGCGATCATTTTTGTAGTACTGATAAACAGCGCCCATTCCTAGGGAGAAATTACTCTGTCGTTCTGATTGAAAGGTCTCATTTGTGGATAGAGCTGGATTGAACTGCGTACCGTCAAATTGACTATCGAAGTAGAACTGATCTGCGTTAAATTGCCTATGATTTAGCCCAAGATTAAAGCCTGGTCGGACAGAATGCATTGAATCTGCAGTCAACTTAAGTAGATATGACATGTTCAATTGGGCTTCCATTGTTCTGAATTTGCCGTCTCCTACAACATCATGAAAGAGGAGAAGACCAAGCCCTAAGTTTTTATTAAAATTTGGCTTGGTATCGACTGATAAAGAAACGGTATTGAACGGAACTGTGACAGATCTCCATTGATCCCGATAATTTCCAATGAAGCGAGTGTCACCATTAAATTGACCAGTATTAGCGGGATTTTGATAGATTGGGTTATCATTAAACTGCGACCAGTGAATATCTTGACTCAATGCAATAGCACTCAGTAGTAGTGTGAAAATGAACGAATATGTTTTAATATTTGTCAAATGGTCGTAATCTAACCATCAAGTTACGAAAAAGAATTGTCATCAGTGTATTCTGACTTGCGTCAATTATAGATAACAATGATGACTATATCTCTCCAAGAAATACTAAGAGTAGAATTATTGCAATCACGAGAAGAAAAAGAAACATTTTCGGGTCTCGAAACAATGGCTTCTTTCCACGTTTAGTTAATTTTTCATAGTCGTGGTGGAGACGCGAGAAATCCTTCTGACGCTTAATCTGAGCTTCAGATGGATTCAAATCCTTTTTATCTTTATTTAGGGTGAACTTTCTCATTTGTCGTTCTTCCACATTTTATTAATTCTCTCTAAAATACGATAAGTTCGCATTTTAGCATTCGCCTCCGATATTTTATAGATTTCAGCTATTTGCTTAAAACTCATTTCCTGAAAAAATCGAAGTTCAATGAGGTCTAAATGATCACCTTCCAAATTGTTTAACATCTCAACCAATTGTTCTTGTTGATCACTTGTCATATACTCTGTTGAAAGACTAGCTTCAACTGCAACTTCTATAACTCTGTTCTCATCGATTGGTACAGCAAAATTCTTTTTCAGTTTTCGAAAATGCATCGAAACTTCATTCTGCGCAATTCGATAAAGCCAACTACTAAATGGTAATCCTCGATCTTCATATTTCTCTATGTTCGCCATCGCTTTTATGAAGGTTTGTTGTGTAATATCTCCTGCTAAATCTTCATCACCACCGAGGCGTTTGAAAACAAATCGGAAAATCTGGTCGAAATACTTGTTATAAAGAGCACCAAAGTAAGATTGATCCTTTTTTGAAAGGGCAATTACTTCAGATTCTGTGTGTTGAGTGATATTTCGTTTAGCTGCCAAAAAAGCGTTCGTTTACTATATAATGTTACATATTACAAAAGTAACAGGAAAGATTGAATTCAATTGAGACCTTATCCCAAGGAACTCATCCCAGACCTTCCGCTTAAGGAGTACTTAAGGAAACAGGAATGATTTTCCCGTTCATCCACTGATCTGCATTCAATGAAAAGTCGACGATGTACTCGGCCATTTTCTCCGCAGAAACAGGTGCTTCATACCCTGGGAAAGCTTCTTCTAGCATCTCTGTTTGAGCAGCGCCTAGGCATAGGCAATTCATTGAGATCAATGTTTCCTTATATTCCTCTGCAAATAATTCAGTAAAACTACACAAGGCAGCCTTGGATGTTGAATATGCTGTCAAGCCCGGAAACTTAACCGAACCTTGGAATCCACCGATAGAGCTAATGTTAACTATGTGACCTTTCCTCATTTTGGGAATAACAGCCTGCACGGTTTCGATCACTCCAAATACGTTTATCGAATAGGAAGTATCCAAATCAGTCCGAGTGATTTCCGTGAATGCCTTATTCATTAGGAAGCCCGCATTATTTATTAAAATGTCAACAGTTTCTAGTTCTGAAAATAGATCCTCACAGGTGTTTCTAACATTTTCTGAGCCGAGATCTAATCTCTTGCATGATACATTTTGTAAGTCTCCGAACTCAGAGTTCATCCTTTCAACATTTCTTGATAAAGCTAAAATCTGATACTCAGAATTACATGCTAATTGTTTAACAATCTCACATCCAATTCCACGACTTGCACCAACTACAACAATTGATTTAGTCATCGTAAGTTACTTTAAGTTTTTCACTTGCTGGATGGGCTTGACATGTTAATATGTATCCCTCTTCCACGTCACTGTCTGTGAGTGAATAATTGATTGACATATTGACCTTCCCTTCGATTACACGTGCCTTACATGTTGCACAGACACCTCCCTTACAAGAGTATGGTGCGTCATAACCTTCTTTGTTAACCTTATCTAATAAAGAGGGTCCGTCAGAAGCAAGCTCAAAATTAATTTCTTCATCATCCAAAATTACGGTCACAGCACTAGCTCCCGAGTAGTCAGTTTTTTGACTATCCTCGCTACCTTTGAGTAGAACAGGGGCTGCAAATAGTTCATAATGAATCTTAGAAGCATCAACACCAAAAGTTTCAAGAACAGCTAATACATCAGCGATTAATCCCTCTGGCCCACAGATGAAAAAACCATCCGATTTCAAGAGTGAGAGATCACCTTTAATGATCTCTGAAAATGCATCCTTATTTATTCTGCCTTTGCCGAATCCATCTTTGGTTTCTTGGCTTAGAAAGTAGTTAGTTTTGGTTTTAGTGAGGCCATCTAAATCTGACTTAAAGATGATCTCTTCTTCAGTTTTTGACCCGTAAAATAACTGCATAGATCTTTCAGAATTTTCAGTTGCCTTAGCAATTGCCATTAGAGGCGTGATCCCTGATCCAGCTGCAATTCCAACGATATCTTTAGCTTCCTTAGGTCGGGTGAAATTTCCTTCGGGTGTCGCAATATATAAAGGGTTCCCTACCTCCGCTATGGTGTTGAGCCATGTTGATACTTTACCATTTTCAACCTGTTTAACCGCAACGGCTAATGGTTGATTAGGACCACTGCAAATTGAATATGATCTGCGTTCTTCATTGCCGTCAATCACAATCGCGAAGTTCAAATATTGCCCAGGGGTATAGCTGAAAAGTGGTTTGAGTGATGCCGGAATATCCAGCTCAACCTTTACTGTATCTGCGGTTAATTTATCGATGCTTAAGATTTCAATTGAATGAAACCCTTTAGGTACTTTAACCTTATCACCTTTTCCAAATAGTTTTTTAAACAAAATAGTCAGTTTTAATCGTCAAATGAAACAACAAGCTTATCACTTGTTGGATGTGCTTGACATGTTAATATATATCCAGCTTCCACTTCGTCCGCTTCTAGGGCGTAATTGACATCCATGGACGCACTTCCTTCTAGTATTTTTGCTTTGCATGTGCAGCAGACACCACCTTTGCAAGCGAAAGGAAGGTCGGCACCAGTTTTTGAGGCTGCATCCAAAATGTTTTCTCCATTTGAATCTAAGTGAAGTTTAAATGTATCGCCATCAATAATAACAGAGACGTTCGACTCAACTTTCGGAGCATTGTCAGCCTCCACTGGTTTTTTTGTTTCAACAGCTGATGTTGTGAATAGTTCGAAATGAATATTCTCCAGCTTTACACCTTTTGTATGCATAGAATCTTTGACGCTGTGAATCATTTCCTCGGGACCACATATATATACATGGTCGGGAATCGATTCTGCAAGGAAGCTATCAAATAATTGATTCGTCTTCTGAAGGTCAATCCTTCCGTTTAATATGGGTGCCCCTATATTTTCCCGAGATAAGATATGTACCACTCTGAAAGAAGACATATATTCATTCTTTAATCCTTCAATTTCTTCTTTGAAGATTACCGACTGAATTTGCTTGTTCCCGTAGAAGAGTGTAACGTTAGAATCAGGCTCATTTTCTAATATCGATTTTACAATCGAAATAATTGGTGTTATACCGGATCCGGCAGCGAACAATGCATATGAGTTCACTCTGGTAGAATCAGGTGTGAATGTGAAGTTACCCGCTGGTGTCATCACTTCAAGTACATCTCCTGATGAAAGACTACTCGTTGCAAAAGTTGAAAATTTACCATTTTCGACTCTTTTTATTGCCACGCGCCACTCGTTCTCTGTCGGTGAAGAGCATAGTGAATAGGAGCGACGTATGTCCTCTCCATTTATGTCAGTCCTCAGTGTAAAGTATTGACCGGCAATATACTTGTAATCCGATTTTAGTTCACTAGGAATCTCGAAACTTATAGAGACGGTCTCTTCCGTTTCAGATTGTACTTCCTTGATTTTTAACGCGTGAAATTTCGGTCTCATAAGTATTCTTA
>Ga0228674_1000857_pt1 | contig 19556 bp, 17 predicted proteins | sample 1D_rmetaG_FD_189054 | JGI IMG/M metagenome (GOLD analysis project Ga0228674, IMG submission 189054) | Seawater microbial communities from Monterey Bay, California, United States - 1D_r | ecosystem: Environmental > Aquatic > Marine > Coastal | place: USA: California | collected 2016-09-26
ATTCAACTTATAGAGGATGAACATCTTTACACATATGATCGAGAAAAAGAAATACCTGAAATTGCTTTAAATGGTTCTCATGAGCTTCAAAATAATGCCTATTCAATTAACAAAGTCAATGTAATCGCTGCTCATAAAAATGATACATTTTTCAAAATAAGTAAACGTACAGGTCTAACATTAAGGCAATTACATAAATACAATGAAGCGTTGGGTAATTATGAATCTTTGCCAATTGATACACCTATTTACTTACAACGTAAAAAAAATAAAAGTAATAAAGCTTATGTGGTTGTTAAATCCAGCACTACCCTCGCCCATTTATCTCAAATAGAGGGCGTACGTTTAAAAGCATTAATGAAATTCAACCAAATATCTACTCCCAATCATATATTGCAGAAAGGAGAAAAAATATTCCTTCGCTAGACCGAGGTCAGCGGGAATTTGTTTGTTGTTTGTTTTAAAGCCCCTTTTTGGGGCTTTTTTTATGGGTTCATTCTAAGGATAGGGAAAAATCTTTTCGTAAATTCGCCAACCATGAAATTTATAATTGTTCTCTTTTTTTCAGGCTTATATTTCTTCTCTTCTGCGCATGAATCATATTTTTCTTTTGCTGAAATGGAATACAACGCAACATGTGAATGTCTGGAAATAACACTTACCCTTTCTTCTCATGATCTTGAAGCCGTCGCAATTGACAAAAAAATAATCGCCTCTCAACTTGAAAAAGGTCTAAATGATGAGACACTGCGAATGAAAATGGTTAACCAAATCATTTTTGATGGATTCAGAGTTTACAATAACAAGAAAGAAATTACCTTATTTTATGTCGGTCATGAACTATTACAAGATGGTAATTGTTCGATTTATCTTAAGAGTGAATCTTTTGATAAATCAACTATTCAACTTTTTTATGGATTATTCATGAATGTCTATACACAGCAACAAAATAAACTTTCTTATAAAGAGATAAATACACAAACAGTATACAATTTCTTTGTTTTTAAGAGAGAAAATGAAATCGAATTATGAAAAATACCCTAATACTACTTATTCTTTGTGTTATTTCTATTAACAACAGCTCATTCTCTCAGCAGAAATTTGCGCAAATAGAGAACCTAATTCCAACACCTAACGAATATAGAAATGCTGCGGGAGCACCAGGTCACAATTACTATCAGCAACAGGCCGATTACAAAATGGAGCTTGTTTTAGAAGATAACAACCAGATACTAAGAGGTATTGAAACAATAACATATACTAATAATTCGCCCGATGCATTATCTTATCTATGGCTTCAGTTGGATCAAAACCTATTCTCTAAAAGTTCAGATACCAAACTAATTACCGTTGAAAAAATGGAAGACTTCCTATCAATAGAAGGAGAAGAACTCAATCGAATTGAACGAAAATTGTTTGATTATGACGGTGGATTTAAGATAGAAGAGGTGAAAGCAACAAATGGAGAAGATTTAAGCTACGCCATCAACAAAACAATGCTGAGAATAGACTTAAAACAAGCCTTAAAAACGAAGGAAAGTATTTCGTTTAGAATCAAATGGTGGTATAACATTAATGATAGAATGGCTGTTGGGGGCCGGTCAGGCTATGAATACTTTGAAAAAGAAGACAATTACATTTACACGATTGCACAATTTTTTCCTAGGATGTGCGTGTATGACGATGTTTCAGGGTGGCAAAACAAGCAATTTTTAGGTCGTGGTGAATTCACCTTGCCATTCGGGGATTATGACGTCTCGCTTACAGTTCCGGGTGATCATATTGTAGCCGCAACAGGAACACTTCAGAATGAAAGTAGTGTTCTTACTGCTACGCAACGAAAACGACTACAGAAAGCCAGAAAAGCGAATGCCCCAGAATTCATTGTAACACAAGAAGAAGCTGAGAAGGCGGAAAAAAATAAATTGAAATCACTGAAAACATGGCGTTTTAAAGCAACCAATGTCCGAGATTTTGCATTCGCTTCTTCGAGGAAATTCATTTGGGATGCCCAAAATACAAGCGTCGGAGATAAGAACGTACTGTGTATGTCTTTCTATCCAAAAGAAGGGAATCCTTTGTGGGAGAGATACTCTACGAAGCTCGTAGCACATACCGTTGATACCTATTCCAAGTTCACTGTGGACTACCCTTACCCTGTTGCAATATCTGTTCATTCAAAATCAATTGGAATGGAATACCCAATGATTTGTTTCAACGGTGGTCGTCCAGAATCAGATGGTACCTACACAGAAAGAACTAAATATGGGATGTGGGGCGTAATTATACATGAAGTTGGTCATAACTTCTTTCCGATGATCATCAATTCAGATGAAAGACAGTGGACCTGGATGGATGAAGGTCTCAATACCTTTGTTCAATATTTAACTGAACAAGAATGGGAAAGAGGCTATCCTTCAAGAAGAGGTCCTGCTTATAAAATTGCTGATTATATGAGAGGTGATAAATCTAATATTTCACCGATTATGACCAATTCAGAATCAATACGACAATTCGGTAACAATGCCTATGGAAAACCTGCTACGGCATTAAACATACTTAGGGAAACGATTATGGGGCGTGAGCTTTTCGATTATGCCTTCAAAACTTATTGTGAGCGGTGGAAGTTTAAACACCCCACGCCAGCTGATTTCTTTAGAACTATGGAAGATGCATCTGCAGTAGATTTAGATTGGTTCTGGCGGGGTTGGTTCTTTAGTACGGACCATGTTGACATTGCTTTATCGAATGTAAAGTTATTTCAGCTGAATACACAAAACCCAGAAGTAGAAAAATCATTTTCGAGAAATCAATATGAAAATAGAGATGTACATATAGGAGAAACACGAAATAAAACTCAAATAAAAGAAACCATCAACGAGAAAGATGACAACATTGATGACTTTTATGGTAAGCGAGATGTATTTAAAGTAGATGCGTTAGATTTAAAAGAATATCAAGATTTAAAAGGGGATTTGGACGATGATAAAATAAAATTATTGAATGCAGGCTACTTTTTCTATGAGCTGTCGTTTGAAAATGTAGGAGGATTGGTAATGCCTCTAATAATTAAAGTTTCGTATATGGACCAAACATCCGAAATAATAAGAATCCCAGCAGAGGTCTGGAGAGCAAAAGAATACAATATTTCCAAAGTTTTCATTCTTGAAAAAGAAGTAGAAAGTTTTCAATTAGATCCATTCCTTGAAACAGCTGATACTGATCTTCAAAATAACTCTTGGCCTAGGAAAGTAATTCCTTCGAGATATGAGCTTTTTCAGCAGCGGAAAATGAGAATGCAAATAGACGAAAACCCCATGCAAAGACAAAAAAGAGTTGACCAATTAAAAAATTAAGCTCAACAGTATTTTATGAAGTCTTTTATTGCTCTGTTCCTGACCATAGGTCTAAATCTTACCCTTTACTCCCAAAACCTAGTGGATATAACCATTGGCGGTAGCTATACATTTACGAATACAACTAACGTCATTTCAACAAATTTTGGAGGTACAGGTGACGGAATTGGTTGGTCAGCCAACCTATATTCCGATAACGAAATGGGACCGTCAAATATGTTATTTAGTCTGAGATGGATGATTGATTATGCCGCAACAACTGCAGGAGATAGTTATACGATGACAGATGTCAGCATCTGGCTTTTCGAGTATGGTGCGAATACCGTATTCCCTTCAACGGCTAGACCAGATCTCGTTGCAAATGGAGCAATTAATGTTTTTCAAGGAGATTTAGTTTTCACACCTCCCGCGCAATCTGTACCTGATCATTGTGAGGCTGATGTGCAATTCAGTACTCCATTTGAGTATTCAAACGGTAACTCCCTAGTTGTTTATGTTGAGAAATTGACACCATACAATGGAGGGCCTGTTTCGCCTTATTACGGGTACATGCCGGGCGCAAGTGGACTCAGAGTGCTATCTAATTGGTCAGGAACAATCGCTACACCTCTATTACCTAATGCAAATAATGCTCAACAGGATCGTTATGCCCTAATTAAATTCAATGAAACAGATCCTGCAGATTTGTGCACACAATCTCCTTGCGACCCTGGCGTGACCACTGGGTCAACCACACTTTGTCCTGGCGATAATGAAGCGACTGTGAGTGTGAGCAACCCTAACAATGGTAATGTTCAATGGCAGCAATTTGTGAATGGCGCATGGGAAGACATCTTAGGAGCTAATTCTAATAGCTTAACGGTGAATAATGTAACTACAACGTCTCAGTTTCAAGCAGTTATTTCTAATGTATCTTGTGCAACCGCTACCTCTGATATCGCAACAATTACTGTGTCACCAGTTGTTTTACCTCCAGAAATTGAAAGCTTAAATCAGCCAATTTGTCCCGAAACATTAGGAAGCATTTCTTTTATAAATCTTCCTACACCTGGTGTATGGACAATTATTGCAGATCCTATTGCTACCTACACAGGGTCAGGATCTACCGGCCTTTTTGAAAACCTTAGTCCAGGAAGCTACACTTTTGCAATTGATTGGAATGGATGTACTTCTGAGTTCAGTACAGAAAGTGCTGTGATTGAAACGCCACAAACTCCAACGCCTATTGCTACGAGCAATGATTTGACTGCATGTATTTCAGACTTATTAATCGTAGATGATTTACCGGTTAGCTTCACAGGGTCCTCTTCGATAGCATTAGAAAGCACTCCGGTATTTCTTACAGTATCAAGTAATGATTTACTTGTAAATGGCAATTACTTTATCTCACAAACGGATAATATAAATGGTTGTGGCCCGTCTGATACCATTATTATTTCGGTTACCATTCAAGAATCACAAATCCCCGAAATAATAGACAATAACTTTACAATTTGTGATTCAGAAGCATTAATTATCGAAGATTTAGGCGTTACAGGAAACGGAGGCGTATTAAATTATTATTATTCGGATGGAACAACGATTATAAGTGCAAACTCAACTGATAATCTTCAAACAGGAACATACTTTGTTACCCAAACAGGACCTGATAATTCTTGTGAAAGTATCGATAGCCTTGAGATTACAGTAACTATAGGAACCACTCCTCCTCCATCCACTGCTAATGAAAATCAGATTTTTTGTACTTCAGATAATTCAACTGTAAATGACCTCAGTATCAACTTAAGTTCATACACGCTAAATTACTTCTTTGATAATGGTACTTCGATTGTATCAGTCGCTTTACCAGATGTTCTTTTAGACGGTAATTATTACATCACAGCTACAGATCCGAATACGAACTGTACAAGCAATGACAGTCTATTAATTACAGTTACAATCAACGATACACCACCACCGACAACAAATACACCGAATCCATTATTTTGCGCTATCGATAGTGCAACAATTGAGGATTTGCTTGTGACCGGAGAAAATATTTTGTGGTATGACAATAACGGAAATTTACTATCACAAACAACTATTCTAAGCGATAATACAAGTTATTTCGCAACACAAACACCACCTGAAAATGGCTGCGAAAGTTCAAGTAATTTAGAAATACAAGTTACAGTTTTAGATCCTCCCTCCCCACTCAGTAATAATTTGACGCAAGTGTTTTGTGAAACTGAAAACCCAACAATAGCTGATATTGTCGTAACTGGCACTGATGTTCAGTGGTACGATACTGAATTGAATGGCATTCCATTACCTCCAAATACATCACTGATTGATCAACAGTCTTATTATGCAAGTCAAATTATAGGAGGATGTGAAAGTTCTGAATATCTTATGGTTAACATAAATATTCAAAATACAATAGACGGTGGTTTTTTCACAAGTGATTCCGAAGGTTGTAGTCCATTAAATATACAGCTTACGCCTAATTTCATAAATGCAAATGCGACATACAGCTGGTATATAGATGACGTATTTGCAGGGAACACAGATATTCTAGACTACACATTTATTGAGTCCGGATGCTACGACATTCAGCTTTTGATTGATGAACCAAACTCCTGCGCAACTGACGTAACTAATTCAGATTTCGTTTGCGTCTCACCAGGACCAGTGGCGTCATTTTACACGAGTCCAAATACATTGGCTATTAATAATCAATTGGTGTCGTTTCAAAACACCTCTTCAAATGCCGACTCTTTTATTTGGGATTTCGGAAACGGAAGTACTTCTACACAAATAAATCCGGAGACAAATATTAATATTATCAATGAAACATTAACGGTTACCTTAACTGCATTCTCAGGTGATAATTGTGAAAGTACAGCTTCAATAACCTTCGAAATGCCTGAGAGCGATTTATATGTTCCAAATAGCTTCACGCCTGATGCAGATGAACACAACCAATCATGGGGTCCAGTATTTTTAAGCGGGTTCGATAAATTTAATTTTGAACTACTTGTATTCAATCGCTGGGGAGAAACCGTATGGGAAAGCCGAGATGCAGATGGAAGATGGGATGGGAAATATTCTAACAAGCAGTTAACCTGCCCGGAAGGTATCTATACTTGGAAAATAACCTATAAAAAGAAAAATTCAGACGATAGAACTGTACGTACAGGTCATATCACCTTAATACGATAAAAAAATGAATCCTTTTCATCTTGCTATTCCGGTGAAAAACCTTAGTGTTACTCGCACTTTCTATAAAGAGATATTAGAATGTTCCGAGGGAAGAACTTCTAAAGAATGGGTGGATTTTGATTTTTTTGGGCATCAGCTTGTTCTTCATGAAAATACAGATTTATCCATATCGAATAGATCTAGCTCAAATGAAGTAGATGGCCATAACGTTCCTATTCCTCATTTTGGAGTGGTATTGGACTGGGAAGATTGGATAAAGCTCTCTGAACGACTAAAAGCAAAACAGATTAATTTCATAATCGCCCCTTATATTCGTTTCGAAGGAAAAGTTGGCGAACAGGCAACCATGTTTTTTTTAGATCCTGAAAACAATGCTCTTGAGTTCAAAGCATTCAAAAATATTGATCAACTCTTTGCGAAATAAATAGATCGTCAATTGATTTAAAATCTGCTTTTGTTTGACACATATGTGTTTTTTATGCAGCTCATTAACCTATTGGGGAATTGAGTTCCAATAATGATATTTTTTTGAATTTTATCCGCTCCTATATAGGTCAATCGTATTGCTTGTGACCCTTGAATATTATAAAGCCATCCCATTGGTGTCAAACGAATTCCATACCCGTAATACCAAGGCGTCTTCACTTCAGCTACATCCACATATGCCAAAATAGTTTTTCGAAACTGTATTAAACCAATTCCATAAATGAGTTTAATTTTTCCTTCATACACCTCTATTGTTAACTTATAAAACATCAATATTAGCAATAGGAATAGCAAATCAAAAACGAGAAATACTTCTAAAGTGAAATGGATAATAATACCTGTAATAAACAATGGTATTGAGGTTATCAAACCATATTGGGTGCTTCTATAGACCATGAAATAAAAATAAGCAGTTCAGGCCTAAATCTATTTTTTTCGAAAGAAAATTTTGACAGGGACACCTTCAAAATCAAACTTTTCACGCAATCTATTTTCAAAAAATCGCTTATATCCGTCCGTGATGTATTGCGGCAAGTTACAAAACACCGCAAAAGAAGGCGCATGCGTAGGAAGCTGCTGAATAAACTTGATTTTGATGTATTTCCCCTTCATTGCTGGCGGAGGAGTTGCGTGTACAATATCAAGCATTACGTCGTTGAGCTTTGAGGTTGGTATCTTTTGAATCCTATTTTCATAAACCGTCATGGCCGTTTCAATCGATTTATGAATACGCTGTTTCGTCAAAGTCGAAGTAAAAATAATTGGCACATCATTAAAAGGCGCAAGCTGCTCTCTCAATTTGTCCTCATATTTCTTCACAGTATTTTGGTCCTTGTCTAATAAATCCCATTTATTTACCAAAACCACAACACCTTTTGAATTCTTTTCAATCATGTAAAAAATACTCAGGTCTTGCTTTTGAATTCCTTCCGTTGCATCCACCATAAATAAACAGACATCCGCATTTTCTATGGTACGTACAGAACGTAAAACTGAATAATATTCAATGTCCTCTGTTACTTTCGCCTTTTTTCGTATTCCTGCTGTATCTATCAATAAGAAGTCAAAGCCAAAAGCGTTATATCTCGTATGAATAGCATCTCTTGTTGTTCCAGAGATATCTGTTACAATATTTCTATCTTTTCCAGTAAACGCATTAATCAATGATGATTTACCTACATTTGGCTTTCCAACAATAGCGATTCTAGGTAAACCAGTTTCTTCAAGAATAGATTCATCCTTTGCATCGAAATAAGAAACCACCTCATCAAGAATTTCACCTGTTCCGGAACCATTCGTTGCGGAAAGGTCATACACCTCTCCTAAGCCAAAGGAGTAGAATTCTGATGACAGACCAACACGAGCGGTATTGTCTACTTTATTTGCCACTACGATAATGTCCTTATTGCTTTTACGTAAAATCCCAGCAACGACCTGATCCATCTCGATAATGCCAGTCGTAGCATCTACCATAAATAGAATTACCGAAGCCTCATCAATGGCAATTTCTACTTGCTTACGGATTTCAGCTTCAAAAACATCTTCTTTTGTTTTTGCATACCCACCTGTGTCAATTACAGAAAAGCTACAGCCATTCCATTCACCTTGACCATAAATTCGATCGCGGGTCACACCACTCACCTCCTTTACAATGGCATCTCTAGATTCCGTCAATCTATTAAAAAGCGTTGATTTCCCTACATTAGGCCTTCCTACAATAGCAACAATATTTGACATTTATTCTTTCTTTAATATCCGTATTTCTTGAGCTTTTGCTCAGAGCTTCTCCAATCTTTGTCAACCTTTACATAGTTTTCTAAGAATACTTTTTTGTCTAAGAACTTTTCTAAATCGATTCTAGATTTCTTGCCTATTTTTTGCAGCATATCTCCTCCTCTACCGATGATAATACCTTTTTGCGAATCTCGTTCAACAATGATTTGAGCACGAATTCTAATAATTCGTTCTTCCTCTTTGTATTCCTCAACCAATACTTGACAGCTATATGGAATTTCTTTTTGGCACAGCTCAAATATTTTCTCTCGAATAATTTCAGAAATAAAGAAGCGTAAAGGGCGATCTGTTAGATCATCTTTGTCGTAATATGGCGGGCTCTCAGGAATGTGTTTTACAATTTCTTCCCAAAGCTCTCCAACATTAAAATCATGTAAAGCAGAAATCGGGCATACCTTAGCATTAGGCAATTGCCCTTGCCAATATTCTATGCGCTTAAATACCTCATCTTGTGAGGAAAGGTCTATTTTATTAATCAAACAAAAAACAGGTACGGATAACTTCTTTATGCGATCCAATGTTTTAACATGATTCATCTGACGCTCTTTTGTATCGGTTACAAACAGTAAAACATCAGCGTCTTTTATTGAACCTTGAACGCTATCCATCATATTATCGTGAAGCTTATATGCAGCATTTACAACACCCGGTGTGTCTGAAAAAACAACCTGCAGATCATCCTCATTAACGATACCAATTATACGATGCCTTGTTGTTTGGGCCTTTGAGGTCACAATAGAGACGCGCTCTCCAACAAGGCGATTCATCAATGTTGATTTACCTACATTTGGACTACCTACTATATTTACAAAACCAGATTTATGCGACATGCTCAATGATTAGAGCGCAAAGGTACGATATTTAAAATGATGATGGAATTAAAACCTAAAATCAGCCTATTTTTTGACGTTGTATTAAATACTGCTGTAATATAGAAGCAACACCCTGTGACACGTCGACCTCAATAAAGTCAATATGCAGATTTATGCAACGCATTCTGATTTCATTAAAATGTTCTTTAAGCCGCTTTTTATATTGATCTCTGATTTCTAAAGGGTTTAGTTTTAAGCGCACTCCCGTTTCCATATCAATGAGCTCGTGAGGTCTGTTTTCAAAATCCAATTCCATTTCCTTTTGGATATCCATGACTTGAAAAAGAACTACTTCATGTTTATTGTGCTTTAAATGCTGCAATGCCTCCACAATTTCATCAACTTTTTCCGGGTCGTCTAACAAATCGGTAAACAACACAACCAAACTCCTTTTAGGTGTTAACTCAGCGATTTCATGAAGTGCTTTTGCGGTTGATGTGCTCTTCATATTAGAGGGGTCAAATGTATGTAATCGCTCCTCCATCCTATCATAAAGCTCTCGATGATGGCGCTGGGATGATTTGATTTCTGAAACATAATCGACTTGCTCTGTAAAGAAAGATATTCCTACAGCATCCCTTTGTCTTCGAAGCAACTCCATCAAACTTGCAATTGCGTATATCGAAAATTCAAATTTCGAAGTGTTGTCTTCACTAAAATACATGGAGCTTGATGCGTCTAAAACGAACAAACTGCGCAAATTTGTTTCCTCTTCATACTTCTTTGTGTACATACGCTCCGTACGTGCAAAAAGCTTCCAATCAATATGTCTTGTAGATTCTCCGCTATTGTAAAGTCTATGCTCAGCAAATTCTACAGAAAACCCATGAAATGGGCTTTTATGCAAACCTGTTATAAAACCCTCGACAACTTGTTTAGCAAGAAGTTCAAGGCTACCAAAATCAGCAAGTTTAATCCTTTCTATAGGCATAGGTTAAAAATAGTTTTTTTTTAGGTCTTTTGAGCCTTCCTATATCGGTAATAAGCATTCATTAATATTCCTGTAAGAATTAGAAAAACACCGAAATTGGCAATAAGACTTAAGCGTTCGTCGAAAACAATATAACCAATCAAAATAGCATAGATAATGCCTAAATATTGGAACGGTATGATTACGGAAGATGTACCGAGATGTAATGCTTTTGTTAACAACACCTGGGCAAATTGGGTGAAAATCCCTACCAACAATAATAACATCCATTCAATACCAATTGGCATTGTAAATTCAAAACTGCATAACACAAGCATTACAGGTATAGAAATCATCGGGAAATAGAGCACAATAGAAATCGGAGCATCGGTCTCTTTTAGCTTCACTATGGCAGTGTATGCAATCCCAGAAATACAAGCAGAAATCATACCCCAACCAATCCAAAATGGCTGAAAATCCATTCCTGAATCCTCTATAATATAAGGATGCAAAGAAATAAGACAAACACCTGTAAATGCTAAAAGAACAAAAAGCCACTGAATCTTAAATATCTTTTCGCCAATAAGCATGAAGGTAAAAAGCATCGTGAACAGCGGCGCTAAATATTGGATAATAGCAGCAATAGCAAAAGGTAAGTTTTGAATCGTCATAAAGAAAAGCGTAAGAGCAACGGTACCGGCCGTACCCCGTATGAAAAGCCACTTTTTATTTACACCAAAATAAGGCAGCTTTTTTCTATAAATAACGATAGAACTAATAATAAAAGAAACAATAGAACGGGCTAAAACAAGCTCATGAGCCGGCAAGGACTGAATCGAATTACCAAAAATACGGCCATCTCCACCGAATATCTTTACAATAAAATTGACAATTAAAAAGCATATTCCTGATAAAACAACAAACAGAATTCCTTTCTTCATAAATAATATTGGGTCTCATTCAATTTAATAGCCTCCCTTCTTTTTAACCTTATATCCCATATCGGTTAGAAGGAGATATACTTTCTCGACAAAATTACCCTGAATCATTACCTCAGAGTTCTTCATAGAACCTCCAACGCCACATTTACTTTTGAGCGTCTTAGCCAAGATTTTTAAATCTTCATCTAAACCAACAAATCCCTCAACCAATGTAACCTCTTTGCCACCTCTATTTTTACGATCTAAAGAAATATAAAGTTGTTGTTGAGCAGGTAACAAGGTTTCATTAATAGCCTCATGTGCTTCTTCAAATTGAAAATATGGGTTCGTGGAATAAACCACATTGACTCTGTTTTTTTTCTTTTTTTTCATCTTAAAGATTTTGGATTCAGCATCTCATGCAAAAGTAATGGATACTTTGTAAGTTAAATATTTAATTTTACAAGTGAAGAATTAAACTAAATGAACAAAAAGAAAGTCATTACAATTGTTGGTGCGCGACCGCAGATTATAAAAGCTTCAGCAATAAGCCGATCAATATCTTTATTTTTTAAAGATCAAATTGATGAAATCATTATACATACAGGTCAGCATTATGATGAGAATATGTCACAAATATTTTTTGAAGAATTAGGTATTCCGTCGCCACATTTTAACATAAATGTTGGTTCGGGAAGTCATGGAAAACAAACTGCAAAAATGATTGAGGGCATTGAGGAAATTTTAGTTAATGAAAAACCTGATGCCGTAATTCTATATGGTGACACCAATTCAACAATTGCTGGAGCGCTTGCTGCTTCAAAGATTCATATACCTGTGGTTCATATTGAAGCCGGACTTCGAAGCTTCAACAAAAAAATGCCAGAAGAAATAAATCGTATCTCTTGTGATCATATGTCAACTCTACTTTTCTCACCTACCTCACAGGGAATTGAAAATTTAAAAAAAGAAGGCTTTAATACTGATACTGAAGGTAAGGCATCGATTGATTTGCCTCATGTGTACCATTGTGGGGACATCATGTTGGATAACAGTATCTATTTTGCCAAAGAAACTACAGACGAACTACTCAAAAAATTAAACCTCGTTTCCGATCAATACATCCTTTGTACCATACATAGAGATAATAACACAGATATTGCAAGTAATCTTGAAAACATACTGAATGCCTTGATCGTTTGTCAAGAAGAAACAAAACTGAAAATTGTACTTCCTCTTCATCCAAGAACAAAAGCAAAGATCGAACAACTCGAAAATCAGGATCTGGTTAAAAACATAAGCAATAACTCAAATATTCTTATTCTTCCGCCTGCTGGGTTTAAAGATATCATAACGCTTGAAAAAAATACCAGACTGATAATAACAGACAGTGGAGGTCTTCAAAAAGAGGCATACTTTTTTAAAAAGCCTTGCGTTATATTAAGAGAACAAACCGAATGGGTAGAAATTGTTGAAAATGGAAATGCAATTTTAACAGGGTCAGATTATAATAAAATCAATAATGCTTTGAAATATTTACTCCATAAAACAGACTTTACATTCCCTAAGTTATTCGGAGATGGCGCAGCAGGTAAATTTATTTGCTCAAAAATCATAAGCGATTTATAGCACATGCTCATCTATGTTAAAAATATAACAGAAAGGCTCACCTACACCCTTGATTTTATCTTCAAGGAACGTGATTTGAAATATCAAACCACGAATAATCTAAATTTATTTGAGAATTCTAAAGGTTCAAAACTAAATTATTCGAACCAAACTATATCCAATACCGTTCAAATCCAACCAAGCTCAATTTTATTTAATTCAGGTATTGAAAATTACACAATTGATGCAGCGGTTTTTTACAAAGAGCAATGTCTATCTATTAATGGAATTATAGATCCTATAGCAAGTGTCTTTTACATCCTTACCCGCTATGAGGAGTACAATTCAAGTCTAAAGGATAAATTTGGAAGGCACATAGGAAAGAAATCTGTACTTTATCGATTTGGTTGGCATCACCAAGCGATGTGCGACCGTTGGAGCGAGGACCTAATAATGTTGATATCAGAAAAAAGTGAATTGGTATATCAGAAAAAGAAATATAAACCTCAAATCATTCCAACCTTTGATATTGATAAAGCCTATGCATTCAAACATAAAGGTATTATTAGAAACTTTTTAGGTTATTTTCAAGACCTCTTTTCTGGGAATCAGGTGCAAACCAAAGAACGGAGATTGGTTATTGCGGGAAGTCGAAAAGACCCTTTTGATAACTATGACAAAATTTATGAAATTCAAAACCGTGGATTTGACGTCAAACTATTTTGGATGCTTGGTAATTATGGCAAATTAGACAAAAACATTTCATACAAAAATAAGAGACATCAGCGGCTTATTCGAAAAATGAATGATATTGCAACAATTGGTATTCATCCAAGCTTCAAGTCTAACTTTAACGAATTTCATATTCATAACGAAATAGAACGTCTTCAAAAAATCATTAAAAAACATGTTCGCATTAGTCGTCAACACTATTTAATGCTCAGCTTTCCTAAAACATATAGAACCCTCATAGAGCAGGAAATTGAAGAAGATTACAGTATGGGTTATGCCGACATTACGGGCTTCAGAGCGGGAACTGCGCGCAAATTTCATTGGTTCGATTTATCAGAAAATAAGAAAACTTCGTTGATCGTCCGCCCATTCCTTTACATGGATGGAAGCCTTAACGAATATCTTAAGCTAAATACTAATGAAGCGGAGGAGCATATCGCAAAACTCTATTTGGAAACAAAAATGTTTGGTGGACAATTCATCTTTTTATGGCACAATGATACCATCAGTGATTATGGACATTGGTCGGGATGGTCAAGAGTATTAGAATTCACCTTAAGACTAAATGAATTAACAGTTTAGAGACATTTTTACCATTTACGGTCAAATGCGGCATCGAATAATTTCCCTTTACCATTGGCAGTCCTAACGGCATAATTAAATCCATTGTAGACAGAAAACCCACCAATCTGGCCCATTTTATTAATTGCAATAAAACCACATTGTAAACCTTCAAGGTTTTCATGTTTGTCAATAATCCTTTCTACTGCTAGCTTGCACGCTTCTTGCGGATGAAGTCCTTGACGCATAAGTTCAACAACGGTATGACTTCCCGCTATTCGAATAATCGCCTCGCCCATACCTGTTGCACAAGCACCACCAATTTCATTATCGACAAATAATCCAGCACCAATAATCGGAGAATCTCCGACGCGCCCCGGCAACTTATAAGCCCAACCACTTGTTGTACAGGAACCACTAATATTTCCGAATGAATCCATCGCTAGCATACCAATGGTATCATGATTCTCATGATTAATTTCAGGTTTTTCAAAAGCTTCCTTATTTTCCTTCTTCCACGCTTTCCAATCCTTTTTAACCTCTTTAATGGGTGTTTTGCAAGTCTCAAAACCGTAGTCCAATGCAAATGCTTTTGCACCAGAACCTACCAGCATAACATGCTGTGTTTTCTCCATGACCGCTCGGGCAACAGATATAGGATGTTGAATTCCTTCTAGATAAGCAACCGCGCCACAACGCGATCTTTCATCCATAATACAAGCATCTAGGGTTACATGGCCATCTCGATCAGGCCTTCCTCCTATGCCGACACTTCGATTTGAAAGGTCTGCTTCGGTTATTTTTACACCCTGCTCTACTGCGTCCAATGATTTACCATTATTTTCAAGCACTTTCCATGCCTCCTCATTAGCTTCTATTCCATGACTCCAAGTAGAAATAACAACTGGTTCAGTTTTAGCCTCCCTCGTACTAATTTCGTGGTTTTGCATCCCAAAAATAGATTCAGGTTTCATTAATGATGTTAATGCAGTAGCCAAACTAAATTTAAAAAAGGATCTTCTTTTCATAGCTTTATTTTCGTTGTTCGTTGGTTAACCATCGCTGGAATTCGTTTGCATTATTTAAATGCTGTCGTCCAGATTTTGTGAAATTATGTCTACCCGAATAATCCGCTCTAGCACACATAAATAAATAATCAACCTTTGCGGGATTCAAGACGGCCTCAAGAAGGGGTTTACCTACAATACAAATCGGTCCAGGAGGAAGACCATAATACTTGTAGGTATTATAATCACATACAATATCTCTATGTTTATAAAGAAGTCGTTGAACCCCATCTAATTTACTGCCCCAACAAAATTTAAACGTAGGATCAGACTGCAGCTTAATCCGCTGATTTAACCTATTTAGATATAAACCCGAAATCATAGGCCATTCATCTGAAATTCGGGACTGTTCAGAATATACAATACTAGCTAAAGTATAAGCCTCGCTTGGTTTTTTTAAACCAATTTCTTTTAATTTATCAAGTCGGTCATCTGACCAAAAGGACTTAAATTCATTGGCCATTCTTTTTGTAAATTGCATTGGATCCGTATCATAAAAGAAATTATAGGTATTTGAGAGGAACATTGCAGGGAATTCTTCTTTGGAAAAACCATAATTTTTGCATGTTTCAGGATTCAAAATATATGAGGCAAGCTCGCTACTGTCTGCCTGAATTTGGTTAGCGACCTTTTGACATATCTTTTCAAGCTGATTTGGTCCAGAGCAATTATTGAAGGTTACCTTTACCTCTAATTCTCCATTTCCATTACCTAGTCTATTTTTCTTAAAACCATTAAGCAGATTACTGTATGATAATTCGGAGGTGAGCTTATATTTACCAAGTGCTATATTCGACCTGCTCATCTCTTTATATTCGCCTACTGCCAAAAACAACTTTTTATCATCAATAATATTTTTTTCAATGAGCGCATCAGCTAAAGATTCTAGGTCTGTGGAATCAAGAACAAAAAACACTACGGCCTCCTTATTTATTGTACTCTTCTGAGAGGCTAAGTAGAGCTGCAATTTAGGGTAAGCAAACAAAAACCCTAAGAATATTAGAAACAGAATTAAAATTATTTTGATAAAATTTTTCATAACTTAAATTGGTAAATATTTGCTTGAGAAACACCTTCTTCCTGATCTACTTTTGTATAACCTATACCTTCGAAAAAACCAATACTGTTTGTATTAGAAATTTGGATTTTAGCCTCAAGATACTCAACCCCCAATTGTTTACTTGCTATTTGATGAAGTTGCAAAATAGCCTCTTTTGCATAGCCCTTATTTCTCATTTCTTTTTCCGCTATAAGAATACCAACAGAGGCCATTCCTATATTTGCATTAAAATCATATAAGTCAATAGTGCCAATTGGGCTTTTATTTTCTTTTAGACAAATCATAAAACGTGTTTGACCTGAATCTCTGAAATTTTGTTGTTCTTCAATGAGTTCATAAATTAACGCTAAAGAAACCTTATTTTGAATTTGAGTTACATATTGAGCATCCTCGGTCAGTTCCCATAGATATACCGTAAATGCATCATCTTTACAGACTAAACGTAAAAAAATATCTGTCGATTCATGCATTAAGTAAATCTAATCTTTTTTCAATATCATGTACCTCATAAGGTCTTATACCTGCTTCGTTAAAGGAAACATTTTTGGCATACCATCCTTCAATTTTATTATGCGCTTCAAGATGGTTCAAAAGCGATGCGAGCTTCTGAACATTCTCAGTTATTTGTAATGCTTCTCTGATTGGAACTAAACAAGAGCAACCGCTAGAAGTTGCGCTCGTGTAGTTGGCAAATACTTCTTTTAAAGCTGATGAAGACAGCACACATCTCAGCTTTACTTTAATTAACTTAATTGACTTGTTTTTAACAATTTGATTCACCTTATAAGTCGGTATTTCATCTTGACCGTTGCTTTTCAAGCTAAAAAACACACCTTGACTAGAAATACCAATATGTGGAGGTATTTTATCCACATGGAATAACCAAATGAGTTGATCCGAATCATCAGAAACGTCATTTAGCTGATGTTTACTTTGGAATTTATATTCGTATTGTGCCATTATAAATTAACATTGCGGGACCAATTAAATATACAGCATTAAAGCCACCCTGATTGTTTTTCTCATAAGCAATCTGTAACAACCCTCCCTTTGTATGAACTCTTATATCGCCCGATTGCTTATTTTTTTGCATTGCATGTATTAATGCGCAAGCCGTTGCTCCTGTCCCGCAGGACAATGTCTCATTTTCTACTCCCCGTTCATAGGTTGCAATTGATAGGTCATCTGAATCCTGAATATAAACTAAATTGACATTTATTCCTTTATCGATATATTTTGGGGAGTATCTTATTTCTTGTCCTATCTGAATCAACCTTTTTGATTCAAGTAAATTCAGCTTATCAACGTACGCAACGAGATGAGGAGAACCCGTATCCATAAAAAATGTCTCAATGAAATCTTCATTAGTATCTGACGGAAGGTTTGTTTTGGTTGGTATTGAATTAATAGACATCTCTAATTTTACTTCAGAATTACAAACCGTGGCATTATGCGTGCCATCAATAGCCTCAAAAGACATTTTATACTGGTTGACTATTTTAGAATCAAATGCAAACTTTACTGCACATCTAGCACCATTACCACAAAAGCTTTTTGATCCATCTGGATTAAAAAAATCCATATAAAAATCGTTCTTATCCGATGCATTGAGCATAATTAAGCCGTCAGAACCTATGCCAAACTTTCGGTTGCAAAGATGTTTAATTTGTTCCAATTCCATACCAGTATACATTCCATTCATATTGTCAATGAGAACAAAATCATTTCCTGTGCCCTGATACTTTGAAAAAGAAATATCCATAGATAAACAAATGTAAACATTATCCATTTTGTTTGAAGAAACAGCTTAACATTCTTTAACATTGGAGATGTACCAAGAGTAGGGTTTTAGGTGTTAAACTTGTAGTATTACTTTAAACAATTTCAAATGAAAAAACTTTCAACACTCAAAACTGTAGGTTTTGGTTTTATAGGAGGTCTCCTTGCCGTAACTGTAATTCTTGGAATTCAAAAAACTGAAAAGGCAGAAGCAAAAAAGCTAAGTGCAAATGAACTCATAGATGGCAATAGACAACAAACTGCAATTAGACAAGTAAATTATACTGGGGCGTCATCAGTTGACTTTAAAGAGGCCTCCAAAAATTCCATTAATTCGGTAGTTCATGTCACAACCAAAGTTGTACAGACAACATTTCAGAGGGATATTTTTCAAGAATTTTTCTATGGTCCTGGTGCAGGTGGTAGAGAATTTAAGCAATTTGGTGAAGGTGCTGGTTCAGGAGTCATCATATCCTCTCAAGGTTACATCGTAACAAACAATCATGTAATTGAAAATGCAAGTGAAATAGAAGTAACTCTAAATGACAACTCAAAATATACAGCAACAGTAGTTGGCGCTGACCCAGCCACAGATATTGCGGTTATTAAAATCGAAGAAACAGGTTTAAATGCAATTGCACTTGGCAACAGTGACGATTTGGCAATTGGGGAATGGGTATTGGCTGTGGGCAACCCATTCAATTTAACTTCTACTGTTACAGCAGGGATTGTTTCAGCAAAGGCAAGAAATATAAACCTTCTCAATAACCCTAGTAAAAATGTTGTACCCATAGAATCCTTTATTCAAACAGATGCCGCTGTAAATCCCGGAAACAGTGGAGGAGCACTGGTAAATACTAACGGAGAACTCGTAGGAATCAATACAGCCATTGCGTCGCAAACAGGAAGTTATTCTGGTTATTCATTTGCTGTACCTGTCAATCTCGTCCAAAAGGTAATGAGAGATCTTATTGATTATGGTATTGTGCAAAGAGGATATCTAGGAGTACAGATTGCGGATCTTACGCAGGAATTGAAAACAGAAAAAAACCTTCCAAATCTAAAAGGTGTATACATTGCTAAGGTCATAGAAGATGGCAGTGCGGATAAAGCAGGAATTAAAAAAGGTGATGTCATACTCAAGGTAGGTACAAAAGAGGTCAACTCCGCAGCGGCACTTCAGGAAGAAATCGGAAAAATGCGACCTGGT
>Ga0228674_1000867_pt1 | contig 19484 bp, 19 predicted proteins | sample 1D_rmetaG_FD_189054 | JGI IMG/M metagenome (GOLD analysis project Ga0228674, IMG submission 189054) | Seawater microbial communities from Monterey Bay, California, United States - 1D_r | ecosystem: Environmental > Aquatic > Marine > Coastal | place: USA: California | collected 2016-09-26
ACAAAACACGTTAGCCATGCGGCGACAAATACATTACGGTAGACATGTAAACTAACTTAACCCTGATGAACTAATGTGTCCCTTAAATCAGGCAGCAATCTGTCCAAAAGGTTTTGACGACGTACAGGAAAGACCTCGTCAGCGTTTAGAGTTATCAGATGACCCGAGGTATAACCATTTCCGTTCTGAAGTGATTCATTTCTTACATGAGCGTCATGCTAGGAAAATAGCATAAAGCAATTGATATTTTTCAACGCATGGAGATAAGCCTGGGATGGTTTTTATTGATGATTTAGCTAATGAGGGCTTAAAGGATTCGAAGGGAGAAAAGGGGCAATTGACTTCATTTGAAGGCTTTACCTTGTCGAGTGCTTTTCATCCTATCATTAGTATTCCTCATCGGCGTGCTGTCGGTTATGAAGCTTTGATAAGAGCTAAGGATGAAAAGGGAAAACCTTGTTCTCCTTTATCATTATTTTCTTTGCCGAGGTCTAGTGTTGAAGTCTTGGCGCTCGATAGAACTTGTCGTCAATTGCATATTAACAATTTCTCAGGCCAAGAGACTGTTGATGAGTGGTTGTTTATTAATTTAGATGCACAAGGTATTGAGAGTGAACGGCCAGCGATGGGGTTTATGCTGGACTTGTTAGCACGATATGAATTGCCTCCTCAGCGTATTGTTATTGAGATTTTAGAGCATGAAATAGATGACCGAGAGTATTTGAAAGGACTCATTAAACATTTCCGGGAAATGGGATGTTTAATTGCTATAGATGATTTTGGGGCTGGTCATTCTAATTTTGAACGTATTTGGGATCTGGAACCGGATATTGTTAAATTGGATAAAAGCTTGGTTTCTCGTGCTGCTAACAGTTCTAAAGTTAAACGTATTTTATCGGGAATGGTGTCTTTGATTCATGAAACTGGCTGTCTTGTCGTGATTGAAGGGGTAGAGACTAAAGGTGAAGCATTAATCGCCATTGATGTCGATGCAGATATGGTGCAAGGATTTTATTTTGCATTACCGGATGCGATGATTAATTCTAATTTGGAATTAGATACAACTTTGACTGAGTTAGTTCAATTGCAGCGGTTACAAGCTAGAAAGCAGACTCAGCAGTTAGATTATTATTTTAATCGATTTCATGAGTTGTTTGAAAAAGCGATGTGTGTGTTAGTTGAAAATAAAAGCCTAGATCAGGCAGCAGACATTATTTTTAGAGAAGAACGTGCGATCAGGTGCTTTTTACTAGATGAGGTAGGCTATCAAAAAGGGAGTACTATTCATGCTAAGCCTTATGAACGGCAATTTGACAAGCGAGTATTGCCATTATTGTCGGGAAAAAATGCGTCGTGGTCTCATAAATATTACCATTTTAGAGCCATTAACCAACCAGATAAGTTACAAGTAACTCGCCCTTATTTATCTGTCGCTGGCTTACAGATGTGCATTACAGTTTCAAAAGCATTTGAATTAGAAGGCAATGTTTTTGTTTTTTGTTGTGACCTGTATTGGCAAGATAACTAAATATATAGAAAAGATGTTGTAGTGGGTTTAAGGGATCGAATAGGTCGGTATTAAATCGGCATAAAAAAAAGCCATGGCATTAGATGTCATGGCTTTTTTATTACTTTAGATTGTATTTTATTTAGCGATAGAGACCAATTCAATATCGAACATCAGTGTTTCGTTTGGACCAATGACGTTACCGATACCACGATCACCATAAGCGAGATTTGCTGGTATGACTAATTGCCATTTAGCGCCTTCTTTCATCATCGGTAGGGCCTCTTGCCAGCCTTTTATCACACCAGATACTGGGAAAGTAGCTGGTTCACCGCGGTCGTGCGAGCTATCGAAGACAGTGCCGTCTAGTAATTTACCCGTGTAATGAGCGACGACTTTATCTTCTGATGTTGGCGACTTGCCTTTGCCTTCTTCGATGATTTTGTATTGTAAGCCTGTTGCTGTGACGACCACGCCATCTTCTTTGGCATTTTTAGCTAGGAAGTCATTGGCTTCTTGTTGCTTTTTAGCCGCAGTTTCTGCCATGGCTGACTGTTTTTTCTGTTGGTAGTCTTGCACGAGTTTTTGGGCAGTAGCTTGATCGATTTTAGGTTTGTTACCTTCCATCATATCTTTAATACCCGCTGCAAAAGCATCCATTTCAATTCCGACGCCTTCAGCTTTTAGACCTTGGCCTACTTGTACACCAAAGATATAGCTCAATTTTTGTTTGTCAGTTTCCATGTCGGCAGCACTGACAAGTGTTGGTGCTGAAAAAAGTAATGGTAAAAGCGCAAGCGTTTTAAGTTTCATGTAATAGGCTTCCCTAATGTTGTGTATGTCATTATTAAATATGGTGTGATGCTTAGTCCAACACCATCACGAAAAGTTCACGACGGCTATTCTCTCATAAATTGTAGGATAAATAACCCTGCATGAAACTTGGTTATTATTCTAATTGAGACTATAATGGTCTCAATTAGGAGGGCGTGACATGTTACGCATGGGAAAATTAACAGATTATGGCATCGTTTTGATGAGTTATCTGGCCGAGAATACCGATTCACAGCACAATGCACAGATGTTAGCTGAAGCAGTTCGTGTACCGTTACCCACGGTTAGGAAAGTGATGAAGTTATTATCTCAAGATGGTTTGTTGAATTCTGAACGTGGTGCGCATGGCGGATACCAATTGGCAAAAGCGGCTCATGAAATTTCTATCGCAGAGGTGATTACGGCGATAGAGGGCCCTATTGCTTTAACGGAATGTGTAAGCAGTGAAAGTCATTGCGATCAAGAAGTGCATTGTGTCGTGCAAACTAACTGGGAACGTATTAATAGCGCGGTTTATCATGCGTTAGATGAAGTGAAGTTGTCAGATATGTTGGTACATAAAACTCATGTTAATGGCGTGAGCCCAATCCATTTTTATCCCTCTGTGCCTCAGAGTGACTTAGCAACGAAACAGGGTGGTGATATCCATGGCTGAACAAAAACAACAAATAGAAGAGTTTGTCCCGAATGAGTATTCGGCTGGTTTTGTAACGGATATAGAGTCGGATAGTTTACCGCCGGGTTTGAGTGAAGATGTTGTACGCCAAATTTCCAAAATTAAGGGTGAGCCTGAGTTTTTATTGGAGTGGCGATTAGAAGCTTACCGCCATTGGTTGACATTGGAGACGCCTGAATGGGCACATGTTGATTATCCTGAAATCGATTATCAAGAAATCAGCTATTACTCAGCCCCTAAAGATAAAAAAGATGGGCCAAAGAGTTTAGATGAAGTTGATCCCGAGTTATTACGGACTTACGAAAAGCTGGGTGTGCCATTAGAAGAGCGCGCTCGTTTGGCGGGAGTGGCAGTTGATGCGGTGTTTGATAGTGTCTCGGTGGCGAATACATTCCAAGATAAGTTAGCGGAAGAGGGTATTTTATTTATGCCTTTTTCGAAAGCGGTAAAAGAGCATCCAGAATTGCTGAAAAAGTATCTCGGTAGTGTGGTGTCTTATCGCGATAATTATTATGCGGCACTTAATTCAGCCGTTTTTAGTGATGGTTCCTTTGTTTATATTCCAAAAGGGGTTCGTTGCCCGATGGAATTATCAACTTATTTTCGAATCAATGCTGCTAATACAGGTCAGTTTGAGCGGACTTTAATTATTGCTGATGATGATGCTTATGTAAGCTATCTGGAAGGTTGTACAGCACCTATGCGTGACGAAAATCAATTACACGCAGCTGTCGTTGAACTGGTGGCTATGGAACGTGCTGAGATTAAATATTCGACGGTTCAAAACTGGTATCCAGGTGATGAGAATGGTGTCGGTGGGATCTACAACTTTGTGACTAAACGTGCAGCGTGTCGTGGTGAAGGTTCTAAAGTGTCATGGACACAAGTAGAAACAGGTTCTGCGATTACTTGGAAATACCCTAGCGTCATTTTGCAAGGTGATAATTCGATTGGTGAGTTTTACTCCGTTGCTGTGACCAATAATCTGCAACAGGCTGATACCGGCACGAAGATGATTCATTTGGGTAAAAACACCAGTTCGACGATTATTTCTAAAGGGATATCAGCCGGGCGATCGAGCAATGCATATCGTGGTTTAGTACGTGTCGGGCCTAATGCCGAGAATGCACGCAACTATACCGAGTGTGATTCTTTATTAATGGGCGATACGTGTGCTGCACATACTTTCCCGTATATTGAAGTGAAAAACCCCTCTGCTCAAGTTGAGCATGAAGCCTCAACCTCGAAAATCAGTGAAGATCAGCTGTTTTATTGTAAGCAACGTGGCATGGATACTGAAGATGCGGTTTCGATGATTGTAAATGGTTTTTGTAAGGAAGTTATTCACCAATTACCGATGGAATTTGCTGTTGAAGCACAGAACTTATTGGGCTTGTCATTAGAAGGCTCTGTCGGTTGATAATGGCCGTTGATTGTAGTTGAGCAATAACCGAACTTAATTTTAAAGAGATACGAAGATGTTAGAAATTAAAAACCTCCATGCCAGTGTAGATGGTAAAGACATTTTGAAGGGCATTAACTTAACGGTTAGGCCAGGTGAAGTGCATGCGATTATGGGCCCGAACGGTGCGGGTAAAAGTACTTTGTCTAATGTGCTGGCAGGACGTGATGGTTATGAAATTACGCAAGGGTCTGTTGTATTTAAAGATGAAGACTTATTAGCGTTGGAAGCGGAAGAGCGGGCTCGCCGTGGTGTGTTTTTGGCTTTTCAATACCCAGTAGAAATTCCAGGTGTCAGTAACATTTATTTACTGAAAGCGGCAGTGAATGCCGTGCGTGAGCACCAAGGTTTAGATGAACTCGATGCGATGGACTTTTTGACCTTAGTGAGAGAGAAGTTAAAACTGGTTCATATGGATGAGGATTTTTTATACCGCGGTGTTAACGAAGGTTTCTCGGGCGGTGAGAAGAAACGTAATGAAATCTTGCAAATGGCCTTATTGGAGCCTGCCTTAGCTATTTTGGATGAGACGGATTCTGGTTTGGATATCGATGCGTTAAAAACGGTTTCTGGAGGGGTGAATGCACTGCGTTCACAAGATCGTTCGATTGTGATGATTACGCATTACCAACGGTTGTTAGATTATATTGTGCCAGACTTTGTTCACGTGTTATCTGATGGTCAGATTGTGAAATCAGGCGATAAAGAACTAGCGAAAGAATTAGAGAGCAAAGGCTATAGTTGGGTGGCTGATGCACCACAGGCGGGTCAAACAGCATGAAACAGTTAACTGAACTGGCGACGCCTTTTGCCAGTGTCGCTGAAACAAGTGTGTTGCCGGGTGATGATTTACCTTGGTTGCAGGCATTGCGTCAACAAGCTTTAACGCAGTTTTCGTCTGCGGGTTTACCGGCTAAGAAAGAGGAAGATTGGAAATATACCAGCCTTTGGAGCCTGACTCAGCAAGCGTTTACCCATGATGCGATTGAAACAACGATTGTGCCTGAACAGTGTGAACAAATGGCATTGTTGGATGATGCTTATCGATTGGTGATTGTCGATGGTGAGTTTGCAACTGATTTATCCCAGCTTGATGGTTTACCTTCAAAGGTAACGGTTCAACCTTTTTCAACATCACTGGCTTCCGTCGAACAACAATTAGGTCAGCAGGTTGCTTTGGATAAAGCGGGTCTGACAGCATTGAATACCTTATTGATGAAAGAAGGTGTGATGGTGCATATTGCGGCGGATGTTGTACTTGATAAACCGATTGAATTATTGGTGATTAACAGTGGTGCAACGGCTAATTTAGCAGCGCATCTACGTAATATGATTGTGCTGGATGAAAATGCTCGGGCGACTGTTATTGAGCATTATGTTGGTGTCAGCGATGGTGTGTATTTCAATAATGTGGTGAGTGAAGTGGTACTGGCTGAACAAGCTGAATTATTTCACTATAAATTGCAGCAAGAATCGCAACAGGCTTTTCATATTGCTACCTTGGCGGCGAAGCAAGCCGCAGGTAGTCAATGGCATACACAGAATATTACTTTGGGTGGGCAATTGAGCAGGAATGATGTGCACAGTCGCTTAGAAGGTGAAGAATCTCATACCACAATGGATGGTTTGTATTTGCTTAACGATGAGCAGCATGCTGACACCCATACGCGTATTGATCATCTTGTGCCTAATACAACGAGTAATGAGTTGTATAAAGGCGTGTTGGATGACCGTTGTCATGGTGTGTTTAATGGCAAAGTCATGGTACATAAAGATGCCCAGAAAACGGACTCTAATCAATATAATCACAATTTATTATTATCACGAGGTTGTGCGATTGATACTAAGCCTGAGATGGAAATTTATGCTGATGATGTGAAATGCGGTCACGGCAGCACTGTGGGTCAGTTAGATATGGATCAATTGTTTTTCCTTAGAGCACGTGGTTTGGATGAAGTAACTGCACGGAGTTTGTTAACCCATGCGTTTGCTGTAGACGTGTTAGACCGTATTCCTTCGGAGTCGATTCGTCAGGCTTTATCGACTGTGATTGAACAACGTTTACCACGTGGGCAGAAGTAATAATGGCTAAATTAGATATTCAAGCCATTAGGCAAGATTTTCCCACACTTGTTCAAGAGATATATGGCTTCCCGTTAGCTTATTTAGATAATGCGGCGACTAGCCAAAAACCAGTGCAAGTGATTGATGCAGTAGCGGATTATTATCGTAAAGATAATGCCAATGTGCACCGAGGTGTTCATCAATTAAGTCAACGGGCAACCGATGCTTATGAAGGTGCACGTGCAAAAGTGCGTGACTTTTTGAATGCACAATCGGAAAAAGAGGTCGTTTTTGTTCGTGGTGCGACCGAGGCGATTAATCTGGTGGCACATAGTTTTGTTCGCCCGATGTTGAAACCAGGTGATGAAGTACTGATTAGTCATATGGAACATCACGCCAATATTGTGCCCTGGCAAATGTTGTGTGATGAAGTGGGTGCCAATTTGGTTGTGATTCCGATGACGGAACGAGGTGAACTCGATTTGTCTGGTTTTGATGACTTACTTACAAGCAAAACTAAAATCATGGCAGTCGGCCAAGTCTCGAATGCTCTGGGTACGATCAATCCTGTTAAGATGATGACCGAAAAAGCCCATGCGAAAGGCATTCCTGTATTGATTGATGGTGCTCAAGCAGTGCCTCATATGCCAGCAGATGTGCAAGATTTAGATTGCGATTTTTATGTGTTTTCTGGCCATAAAATGTTTGCACCGACCGGTATTGGTGCTTTGTATGGGAAGCAAGCTGTATTAGAAGAGATGGTGCCATGGCAAGGCGGCGGCGATATGATCTTGTCGGTTAGCTTTGAGAAAACGCAATATAACGAATTGCCTTATAAGTTTGAGGCTGGTACGCCTAATATTGCCGGGGCCATCGGATTGGGTGCGGCAATTGATTATATGGAATCCATTGGTATTGAGACCTTAGCCTCATACGAGCATGAATTATTGTCTTACGCGACAGAACAGGTAAATGAGTTGGATGGTGTTCGTATTATTGGGACGGCACAACATAAGGCGAGTGTGTTGTCTTTTTTGATTGAAGGTGTTCACCCGCATGATGTAGGGACGATTTTTGACCAACAAGGGGTTGCTATTAGAGCAGGCCATCACTGTGCCCAACCCGTAATGCAGTATTTTGGTATTCCTGCAACAGCAAGGGCTTCTTTCGCTTTTTATAATACGATGGAAGAAGTGGATGCCTTGATGGGATCAATTCGAAAAGTACAGGAGCTATTTGCCTAATGAGTGGTGCAGATTTAAGAGATTTATATCAACAAGTGATTATGGATCACAATAAAAAGCCACGGAATTTCCGAGATATGGCGGATGCAAATCACCTTGCACATGGTAATAATCCATTATGCGGTGATGCATTAGTTGTTTATGTGAAGCTTAATGGTGATGTGATTGAAGATGTTAGCTTCCAGGGAAGTGGTTGTGCTATTTCGGTTGCTTCGGCTTCTTTAATGACTGAAGCACTGAAAGGTAAAACAATCGCGGAAGCCGATGCGATTTATCAGCAGGTCCATGAGCAAATGACAGGTGGTGAAGTCGATGCAGCAACGCTGGGTAAATTAGAAGTTTTAGGTGGGGTTAAAGAATTTCCGGCCCGTGTTAAATGTGCGACATTATCTTGGCATACCATGCATTCTGCTGTGGAAAATGATGCGGATAGTGAAGTGACAACAGAGTAAGCAACGATGAGTGAACAATTAATTAAGCCTAGCGTGGCCGAACTAAAAGAAGATGTCATCGACATGCTGAAGACAATTTATGACCCGGAAATCCCGGTGAATATTTATGAATTAGGTTTGATCTATGACATAGAAATAACTGATGCGTTTGTTGTTGATATCAAAATGACACTCACTGCGCCAGGTTGTCCTGTTGCTCAGTCTTTCCCTGGTGAGATTGAAGGTAAGGTTAGCTCTGTGTCTGGTGTGGCTGAAGCCCATGTTGAGTTAGTTTGGGAGCCAATGTGGACTAAAGATATGATGTCAGAAGCCGCGCAATTGCAATTGGGTTTCTTTTAAACAGTATGTTATCTTTTGATGTGTAGATAGGCGATTTTTCAATTTCATTATCGATCGCATTTTTACCTATTTTTATTGAATTTAGCCAACATTGATGTTGGCTAATTTGTTTCTAGAAGTGCGATCATGACTCAACAAGATACCTCAAAAAAACCTGTTTTCTTGCCTTATTCAGGGCCAACATTACTTAATATTTCTTTGCTTAATAAAGGCTGTGCTTTTTCTCGTGAAGAGCGGGAAACATTTGGCTTGTTAGGTTTATTGCCGCAGCGTTATGAGACGATCGAGCAACAAACCGAACGCGCTTATCAACAATATTCTAGTTTTGATGAAGCAATCAATAAGCATATTTATTTGCGTGCGACACAAGATAGTAATGAGACTTTATTTTACCGACTGGTAAATGAGCATATAGAAGAAATGATGCCCATTATCTATACACCAACGGTGGGCGATGCCTGTGAACGGTTTTCAGAAATTTACAGACGGGCACGTGGCTTGTTTATTTCTTATCCAGACCGTTATGATTTGGATGCTATTTTAGCCAATGTGACTAAAAATAATGTGAAAGTGATTGTGGTCACTGATGGTAGCCGCATTCTTGGTCTAGGAGATCAAGGGATAGGTGGGATGGGTATCCCGATTGGTAAACTTTCTTTGTATACAGCGTGTGGTGGTATTAGTCCTGCTTACACCTTGCCTATTATGCTAGATGTTGGGACTAATAATCAGCTATTACTTGATGATCCCTTATATATGGGTTGGCATCACCCTCGGATTGAACAAGCAGAATATGATGAATTTTTAGATTTATTTATTCAAGCGATCAAGCGTCGTTGGCCGGAAGTGTTGTTACAATTTGAAGACTTTAATCAAACGAATGCGTTGCCATTGTTAAACCGCTACCGTGATGAGATTTGTTGTTTTAATGATGATATTCAAGGTACAGCTGTGGTGACAGTCGGCACATTATTAGCAGCCTGTCGTCGGCGCAATGTTCCTTTGAGCGAACAGACTATCGTGTTTTCTGGAGCGGGTTCAGCAGGGTGTGGTATTGCCGAACAGATTGTTATTCAGATGTGTGCTGAAGGGTTGCCTGAGTCACAAGCGCGCAGTCAGGTATTTATGGTGGATCGTCATGGCCTTTTAGTCTCGACTATGACATCGATATTAGATTTCCAACGTTCATTATCAAAAGACGAAGGTCAAATTGCTGATTGGTCTTTTGAAGGAATGTATCCTTCGTTACTCGATACAGTACGTTGTGCACAACCGACTATATTGATTGGTGTGTCGGGACAATCAGGATTGTTTACACAGACAATTGTAGAAACAATGCTAACAGCTTGTGATTCACCCATTATTTTACCTCTGAGTAATCCGTCAAAGCAGATTGAGGCGACACCTGAGCAATTATTGACATGGACAAAAGGTCAGGCCATTATTGCGACGGGAAGCCCTTTCAAGCCGGTTGAATATGCAGGGCGACACTATATTATTTCACAGTGTAACAATAGTTATATCTTCCCAGGTTTTGGTTTGGCGGTGGTTGCAGCTAAAATTCGTCATATCAGTGATGAGATGCTGGTCGTTGCCAGCGAGGTTTTAGCTAAAGCTTCACCGACAACTATACGCAGGGAGGAATCATTATTGCCACGGCTAGCGGGTATTGCTCAATTAAGTAAAGAGATTGCTTTTGCTGTGAGTCAGGTGGCTTTTGAACAAGGGTTGGCGGAGTCGATGACAGATGATGAATTAATAGCATCAATTGAGTCACAATTCTGGTTACCTGAATATCGTGAATATAAGCGTATTTCGTCATAGCATTTAATAATTGTCCGTGACTTAGCTTATACTAGAATGACTACTACGTTTTGAACTTGAGGCATGGCTTTAAGTTGAATAAAAATTAAAATAATTAAAGAGAAAACGGAATGGCTTATACAGAAAAATTTCAACAATTAGCCGATGAGGCATGCACACGGGTTGAAGGTGTTACACCCGACAGTGTTGATGCATTACTCGAAGCTGGTGCCGTTGCATTGGATATTCGAGACAGTGAAGAGCATACTGCTGGTCATATCACGGGTTCTTTGAATATAAGTCGCGGTAAATTAGAGATGTTAGTTGAAAGTGAAGTGCCCGATTTGACGACGACGATATTGTGTTATTGCAATGCTGTTAATAGAGGTGCTTTATCTGCTGATACCTTACGAAGTATGGGCTATGTTAATGCCAAGTATATAGATGGCGGCCTGATTGCTTATAACGCGCTATCTGATTAACCTCTGTAACTCTCTCATAGTCCTTGTTCTTGAGGACTATAAGCTTTTCTCAAAACTGTCTTATTTTTGTCATAATTGAAAAAAATGTGACCTACTTCTTTAGCTGTTTTTGTCTTTTCTATTAAAGTTATTCCACATTGAGTCAGTGATTATTTTTCATCTTGAATTTAGATGAGATTTAAGGTGTTGGCTTTGGTGATTTTTAAGTGAAACGGGGTGATGTGTAAAAACAGCCTTGTTTCGGTGTTATCACTGACATTTTTTGGAGAGAGACAAAACAGAAATGGCTTACACACAAAAATTTCAGAATATGGCTAATGCAGCGCGTGCACGTGTTGATGAAGTCTCACCTGAGCATGTCGATGCGTTAATGGCCAAAGGCGCGGTTGCTTTAGATATTCGTGATAAAGAGGAACATGATGTTGATCATATTCCTGGATCTTTGAATATCAGTCGTGGCAAATTAGAAATGATGGTCGAAGGAGAAATTCCGGATCCTGATACGCTTATTTTATGCTATTGCACCGCGATTAATCGCGGTGCACTTGCAGCAGATAGTCTAAGAGCGATGGGATATGGCAATGCAAAATTTATATTGGGTGGCCTTATTGCATACCGTGCTTTAGGGTAATCATTACGATGTAATCGACTGTTTTCTTGTTATGAATTAATGGTTTAGTTAAACCATCTGGTCTATCTACAAAGCGATGTGTTTTTATACGTCGCTGTTTTGTTTATTTCTCATGGTGAGATGGCTTGATCTTAGTGCCACAATCCAATAGTCTAAGCTTTGTTAGGTAATACTGACTAAAAAAGACAAATTAAAAATTTCTACTATAAATGACACCTAAATGGGGGAAAACCGAATGTACGATATGTCGAACATTGATAAATTAGGGACTTTAAAAACGCTTAAGCCAGAAGCGCTAGCTGCGTTTCAAGCACTTGATGCAGCTGCACTGGGTGATGGCGCGATTCCTAAAAAATATAAAGAGTTAATGGCGCTGGCTGTGGCCCTGACAACACAATGTCCTTACTGCCTAGAAATCCATAAAGGTGAAGCTAAGAAAGCAGGCGCTACTGAGGAAGAATTAGCAGAAACTGTCTTTATTGCGACTGCTCTACGTGCGGGCGCTGCATTAACACACGGTACACACTTGCTATAAGTTTGTATTAAACCTTTGGTCGGTATGATTTTCGGCTATTGGTGTTGAAGACAAAAAAAGCCTAACATTTGTTAGGCTTTTTTATTGCTTCTGATTTAAGTTTAAAGCAACTCTTTAATCAAGTGACTGTCGCTGCTGCTTTAATTGAGATAAGGCTTGTTCCAGTTCGGCTAATTTATCACGTTCTTTTTGAACAACCTCGGCTGGTGCTTTAGCAACATAATTTTCATTACTCAATTTCCCCGATGATTGTTTAATCACTTTTTCTAATTTGGTGATTTCTTTATCTAATCGTGCCAATTCAGCATCTTTATCGATTAAACCTTCTAGCGGAATCAAAATTTCCATTTTGCCAACCAGTGCTGTCGCAGCTGCTGGGGCTTCGCCTTCCAATAAGGTGATACTTTCTAAATTAGCAAGCCGGCTTAGAAAATCCTGATTTGCTGTTAAACGTTGTTGGTCAAGCTGGACAGTATCTTTTAGCAAAACGGGTAATTGTTTTTTGGGTGGAATATTCATTTGAGAACGAATAGAGCGAATACCTGTGATGAAAGACATCAGCCATTCCATTTCTGAGACGGCGTTTGAATCAATTTTATTGTTATCTGCAACAGGGTAGGGTTGATTCATAATGCTATCACCAGACTGTCCGGCTAATGGTGCAATGGTTTGCCAGATTTCTTCAGTGATAAAAGGCATGATCGGATGTGTTAAGCGAAGCACAGCTTCAAGTACCCGCACTAACGTTCTGCGCGTACCCCGTTTTTCTGGCTCAGATGCAGCATCATTAGTCAGTACCGGTTTAGACAGTTCTAAATACCAATCACAGTAATTGTTCCAAATGAATTCGTAAATGGCTTGGGCTGCATGGTCGAAGCGGTAGCTATCTAATGCGGCGGTGACGGTTTTTTCTGTCGTTTGTAGTTGGGATATGATCCAACGATCAGCGAGACTCAGAACAACGTCATCATTGTCGATGCCTGTATCTTGACCTTCAGTATTCATTAGCACATAGCGTGCTGCATTCCATAATTTATTACAGAAATTACGGTAACCGGCAATACGGTTCATATCAAAATTGATGTCGCGTCCCGTTGACGCTAAAGAGGCAAAAGTGAATCTTAAGGCATCCGTTCCATGGGCATTGATGCCTTCAGGAAATTCTTTTCGTGTTGCCTTTTCGATTTTAGCAGCGAGCGCAGGCTGCATCATGCCTGATGTACGCTTTGTGACTAAGGTCTCAAGGTCAATGCCATCGATGATGTCAATTGGGTCTAAGACATTGCCTTTTGATTTTGACATTTTATGTCCATGTGAATCACGCACGAGACCATGGATATAGACTTCTTTAAATGGCACATCATCCATAAAATGAAGCCCCATCATCATCATTCTGGCGACCCAGAAGAAGATAATGTCAAAACCGGTAACCAGTACGCTGCCGGGGTACCATGTTTTCAAGGCTTCAGTATTTTCTGGCCAGCCGAGTGTGGAAAAAGGCCACAACGCGGATGAAAACCAGGTATCTAGGACATCGTCATCTTGTTTCAGTGCAATATCATGGGCAAGATTGTTTTCACTACGGACAGTGGCCTCATCTTGACCGACATAAACATTACCTTCTTGATCGTACCAAGCGGGAATACGGTGACCCCACCAGATTTGGCGAGAAATACACCAATCTTGAATGCCATCCATCCAGTTATAAAAGGTTTTGTCCCAGTTACCCGGTACAAATTTAATCTTACCTTCTTGAACAGCCTTGACGGCAGGTTCAGCTAAAACATCGGCTTTGACATACCATTGGTCGGTCAAGAAAGGTTCGATGACGGCACCGCTACGGTCACCGCGTGGCACCATCAGTTTGTGCTCTTTAATACTGTCTAATAAACCTAAATCATCGAAATCTTGTACGATAACTTTACGGGCTTCGTAACGATCGAGTCCGCGGTATTTTTCTGGTGCATTCTCATTGATAGCGACATCGATTGTGAGAATATTTATTTTGTCTAGATTATGGCGCTGTCCCATTTCAGCATCATTAAAATCATGTGCTGGGGTGATTTTTACACAGCCCGTTCCAAATTCACGATCAACATAATCATCCGCAATAATAGGAATTTCACGGCCTACTAGTGGGAGGGTAATCGTTTGGCCTATGAGGTGCTGGTAGCGTTCATCTTCTGGGTGAACGGCAACAGCAGTATCACCCAGCATTGTTTCAGGACGGGTTGTTGCGACCGTTAAATGGCCACTGCCATCTGTTAAAGGATAGTTAAAGTGCCAGAGGTGGCCAGCTTCTTCTTCGGATAAAACTTCCAGATCAGACACGGCTGTGTGTAAGACAGGATCCCAGTTAACGAGGCGCTTACCACGGTAGATTAACCCTTCTTTATGAAGTTGAATAAAGACGTACTGAACGGCATCTGATAAGCCTTCATCCATTGTGAAACGATCGCGAGACCAATCGAGAGATGAGCCCAAACGACGTAGTTGACGGGTGATGTTATTGCCTGATTCTTGTTTCCAGTCCCACACTTTATCGATAAAGGCATCACGGCCTAAGTCGTGGCGGGTTTTGTTTTCAGCATTCAATTGGCGTTCGACGACCATTTGCGTTGCGATACCGGCATGATCAGTACCCGGTTGCCACAAGGTATTATCACCCTTCATGCGATGATAACGCGTAAGCGTATCCATGATGGTGTTATTAAAACCATGACCCATATGCAGGCTACCTGTTACGTTAGGTGGCGGTAGCATAATGGCATAGGGCGTGCCCTCACCTGAGGGTGAGAATGCACCGTTATTTTCCCATTTTTGATACCAATTTTGTTCGATTTGGTCAGGGTCGTAGGTTTTTTCCATGTTTTGGGTGTCGTCAGATCAGTAAAAATAGCTGGTTATTATACCCGTTGTGAAAGCAGTAAACAGGCTGAGTTGGGTTTGATTTTATATTTTATGGCTTTCGAGTTCGTAACCGCGTTGCTGATAAAATCGATAGCGTTCACGGCCTTGTGTTTTTGTGTCGTTATCGTCATTAATAAATTCGGCAACACGTTCGAATTGGCTGAAAAAAAGTGGATGCTCTGGACTTAAATTTATCAATAAATTCATCAATCGGGGTGGGGTGCTGTCATGGCCAATCAAAACAGGACAATCTTCTTGTCCTGGTTCATGGATCATTTGATGTGGGACAAAACTGTCAGCTCTAAATGACCATAGAAGCTCGTCGAGTTGTTCTGCTTGTTGGGCATTGTTTGTGTGGACGTAGATATGGTGACCTTGGGTGTAGGCTTTTTCTATCAACCGGCAAGCGAAGACTTGCCGGTCATATTCTTGTTCACCTTTTAGGATATAAAAACTAATTCGTGTCATTAGTGTGATTACAGTTAGTTTTTGTTAGCAATCCGGTTGAGGAGGTATTGAACTAGCATAGGAACAGGACGACCTGTCGCGCCTTTAGCTTTACCCCCACTTTTCCATGCTGTGCCAGCAATGTCGAGGTGTGCCCAAGTATATTTTTCAGTAAAACGCGATAAGAAACAGGCGGCTGTGACACTGCCTGCTTCCTTACCACCAATATTGGCGATATCAGCAAAGTTACTGTCTAATTGTTCTTGGTATTCATCCCATAATGGCAATTGCCAAGCTTTATCATTGCTATCACGGCCGGCTTGTAATAAATCATCTGCCAGATCTTGATTATTTGACATTAAGCCTGTTGTTTTACTACCTAGGGCGACGATAATGGCCCCAGTCAGTGTGGCAATATCGATGACGACTTCAGGGTTAAAGCGTTCACTGTAGGTGAGCGCATCACAGAGTATTAGGCGCCCTTCAGCATCTGTGTTGAGAATTTCAATGGTTTTACCTGCCATGCTGGTGACAATATCCCCGGGTTTGTTTGCATCACCATCAGGCATGTTTTCTGAACTTGGTACGACACCGACGACATTGATGGGTAAATTGAGCTCTGCGATGGCAGAAATGGTACCAAAAACACTGGCACTACCACACATGTCATACTTCATTTCATCCATGCCTGCAGCAGGTTTAAGGGAAATACCACCGGCATCGAATGTGAGTCCTTTGCCGACTAGGACGACCGGTTTTGCATCGCCAGCACCTTGATAGTTCATGGTGATAAGTTTGGCAGGTTGGCGACTACCGCGTGAAACAGATAATAAGGAACCCATCCCGAGCTCAGCCATGTCATCTTCATCAAGGATGGTGGTTGTGACAGCATCATACTGCTGGCCTAGTTCGATAGCTTGCTCTGCAAGGTAAGTAGGGGTACAGATATTGCCTGGCAAATTGCCTAATTCTTTGGCGAGATTCATACCTTTGGCAATGGCTTGGCCATTATTTGTAGCTTGTATGATTTCATTCTGGTTTTCAGCATAGAAAGAGAATGATGTAATTGGGTTGTCTTTTGGTTTGGACTCGCTCTTTGTGGCAGAGTATTGGTACAAAGTTGCTTCTGCAGTGGTAATGGCTTGGGTAATAAGTGCCGATGTTGAGCGGTCATTGACATTGATTTCAGTGATATAAAGCGCTGCTTTACTTGCAGCAGAGCTATCTAATGTTTTGGTAATGGTGCTGATGATGGTATTAAAATCATTTTCTTTGATGCCTGTTTGGTCACCTGCGCCAATGACTAAAACACGCGGGCTGTTAATGCCACTTAAATCCTGTAGTAATAGCGTTTGACCGACTTTGCCTGTAATATCACCCCGGTCTATATAATGTTGTATTTGTCCGTTGCTACTGTCATTGATTTCATTGGCGCTTGCGCTGAGTTGACCTTGATTGAAAACAGCAACGACGACACAGTCCGTTTGTTCTGATGAGGCTGTGTTGGTTGTGACAAAATACTGCATTGATTTCTCCTCTGTACGTAGATGGCGTAGATGATTTAGACTGCAAAGGTACTTTGCACTGTGACATCAACGTTTAATTAGATGTATGACTGTTAAAGCAATCTTTTTGTTTTAATTGGTAAGACTATTGTAACGAAGACAATTAAATAATGCCTGTTAATCGTAAAATTATTCCAACTGTTTTTTCAGTTGTTGACCGCTATTTGCTACGTGAGTTTAGTTTGACCTTACTGGCTGTGATAGGCCTATTGTGGCTGATTTATATTGCGACGCGTTTTGCACGTTACTTAGCACAAGCGGCTGTGGGTAATTTACCAAGTGAAGTGATTTTCACCTTGTTGGGCTATAGCTCTCTAGGTGCATTATCTTTATTGTTACCGATTGGTGCTTTTCTAGCAGTGATGTTGGCTTTAGGACGAATGAATACGGATAACGAGCTAACTGTTATGGCTGCATGTGGTATTTCTCGCCAACGTTTGATGCGTAATGTGGGCTTATTTTCAGGGGTCATTGCTGTAATTGTGGCTTTATTGTCTTTGGTTGTGGTGCCTGATGTACTTTCAGGCCGTTATGAATTGGAGCAAAAAGCTAAAATAGCTGCTGATACAACGGGGCTAGTTGCGGGGAGTTTTAAAGAGAGCCGAGATGGTAGCTGGACTTTTTATTCCCAAGGTCTAACCAATGATAAACAGAAAATGGAAAATGTGTTTATCGAGATCCATAAAGGTAAACGGCCGCTGGTTTTTAGAGCGGAGCAAGGTCGGTTTGATATTGATCCTACAACGGGAAATAAGTATTTGATCTTGGATAATGGCTATCGCTATGAAGGGCAGGCAGGTGATAAAGATTATGTCATTGCTGAATTTGCCAGCCATAGCCTATTGGTTGAAAAGGGCGGTGAAAAGCAAACGCGAGAACGTCATAAATCTTTGCCGACGAGTCAATTGTTGGAACGGGGTCAAGATAAAGATTTAGCTGAAATTCAATGGCGTGTTGCGATGCCGATTATGGCTGTCGTTTTATGCTTTTATGCAATGGTATTTGCCGATGCGGGTCCAAGGAAAGGGCGTTATGCAGGCTTATTGCCAGCGGTTCTAACCTATATCATTTATAGTAATCTATTGGGTGTAACACGGGCTTGGATTGCTAAGGGTGTTTTGCCTATTTGGTTTGGTAGTCTTTGGGTCCATGTTTTAATGATTGTTGTATTGCTTGTGATATTCAATAAACAAAAGATCCAGCATGCTTGGCGTCAACGGCAGGTGATGGGAGTGTCTGCATGACGATACTTCAGCGTTATATTGCTCAAGCTATTTTGACGAGTACGGGACTGGTTTTACTGGTTCTGTTAGGTCTGTATACCTTTATGGATTTTATCGTCGAATTAGAGGATATTGGTAAAGGACAATATCAGTTGACTGACGTATTGGCTTATTTGGCTCTGTCGATGCCAAAACGGATTTATGAATTATTACCGATAGCCGCTTTATTAGGGAGTGTGCTCGGCTTAGGGAATTTGGCGAGTCAAAGTGAATTGGTTGTAATGCGTGCAGCAGGTATATCTATTAAGGGTATTAATAAGGCGGTGATGTTTGTCGCTATTGGTTTAATGCTGCTGGCCTTATTTATAGGTGAAGTGATTCGGCCGCCGGCAGAACAGTCTGCCCGTGAACTGCAATCGATGGCACAGACAGGCACGGTTGGTTCGCGTTCAGATAATGGTTTTTGGACACGTGATGGCACACACTTTAATCATATTAATCGGATATTGCCTGATGGTCGTTTCGCGGGTGTGTCTATCTATGAATTTGATGACCAAAACCGCCTTCGTGTTGTAACGAAAGCGCAAGAAGCAAATTATGATGGTGAGCAATGGACTTTGTCAGATGTTATTCAGAGTAATCTCGACAAAGAAGGGGTTTCTGTAAAAGCTGTTGAATATGCAAAATGGCGTTCTCAGCTCAATCCTGGATTACTGAATGTGGTGGTTGTACCACCTGAATTTTTACCTGTTTGGTCTTTGGTTGAATATATTCGTTATCTAAAAATCAATCATCAGTCAGTGGGTCGATATCAGATGGCTTTTTGGATGAAGGTTATGATGCCATTAAGTTCTGCTGTGATGGTATTTTTAGCCGTTCCTTTTGTTTTTGGTCCATTACGATCAACGCCAATCGGTGCTCGTATTTTAGTGGGGGCTTTGGTTGGAATCGGTTTTCATTTATTTAACCAGAGCTTTCAGCATATTGGCTTGGTGTTTGGTGTGTTGCCTTGGCTAGCTGCTTCACTACCCACATTACTATTTGCTGCTGTAGGTTACTATTGGATGAATAAGATTGAATAGAAATTTAAGCGCTTAAGAAATGAAAAAGGGTCAGTTACTTTACTCACTGACCCTTTTTTATATGGCGTCCCCAGGGGGGTTCGAACCCCCGTTACCGCCGTGAAAGGGCGGTGTCCTAGGCCTCTAGACGATGGGGACCTAAAACGGTGCTTTATATACTGGTGGAGCTAGGCGGGATCGAACCGCCGACCTCTTGCATGCCATGCAAGCGCTCTCCCAGCTGAGCTA
>Ga0228674_1000869_pt1 | contig 19465 bp, 13 predicted proteins | sample 1D_rmetaG_FD_189054 | JGI IMG/M metagenome (GOLD analysis project Ga0228674, IMG submission 189054) | Seawater microbial communities from Monterey Bay, California, United States - 1D_r | ecosystem: Environmental > Aquatic > Marine > Coastal | place: USA: California | collected 2016-09-26
TTGGCGTCGTAGTCAAAGATACCCCCGAAGCGACAGCACGCGATCGGTCAGATCGGTGATGCGCTGGCGGACAGGATTCAGTTCGATCATGTCGGCGGTCATGCATTCAAAAGATGACTGGGAATGATACCGCAGCCACCCCGCCCCCGGCGAGGCAGCCAGGCCCGCGACGTCCGGCGGCGGCTGGACAGGGGCCGGGCCACTGCCGGTAGACTTCCCGGCCGCCACGGCAACAGGGGGACGCGGCGGTTCATTCCCATCCAAGGAGCACCAATTCAATGACGATCCTGCGTTCCACCCTGTGCCTGGCCGCCTGCCTGATGGCCGCCAATGCCTCGGCCATCGACCTGAAGGGCCTGACCAGCACCGGCATGAAGGCCGGCAAGGCGCTGACCCTGTCCGACGCCGAAGTCTCGGCCGCCGCCGACCAGGCCTGCACGTACATGGACAAGGACAACCCGGTGGTGGCCGGCAACGACCCCTACGCCCAGCGCCTGGCCAAGATCACCCAGGGCCTGTCCAACGAGGACGGCCTGAACCTGAACTTCAAGGTCTACCGCACCGCTGACGTCAATGCCTGGGCGATGGCCAACGGCTGCGTGCGCGTCTACACCGGCCTGATGGACATGGCCAGCGACGACGAAGTGCGTGGCGTGATCGGCCACGAAATCGGCCACGTGAAGCTGGGGCACAGCAAGACCAAGATGCGCACCGCTCTGCTCGCCTCGGCTGGCCGCGAGGGCCTGGCGGCCTCGGGCAACGGCAACCTGACCCAGCTCAGCCAGGGCCAGCTCGGCGAACTGGCCGAAGGCTTCATCAACGCGCAGTTCTCGCAGAAGGAAGAGAGCGCGGCCGATGAGTACGGCTACCAGTTCATGAAGCGCCACAGCTACGATCCGGCGGCCCTGGCCAGCATGTTCCGCAAGCTGTCCAGCGACGGCGGCCTGATGTCCTCGCACCCGGGCTCGGAAGCCCGCGCCGCGCGCATCGACGCGATGATCAAGAAGGACAAGAAGTAATCCCTGTGCGGGCGGGCCGACCGGTCCGCCCGCTCAGCTCCCTGCCAGCGCCTGGCGCAACAGGGGTAGCTGTCGCCGACTGCACGGCACTTTGACGCCATCGGCCATGTGGAGCAGCGCTTCACCGCCATCCAACGGCTCGATCGAGCGCAACTGGCCACGGTGGATCAACCAGCTGCGGTGCGGGCGCAGGAACTCGGCCGGGTCCAGCCGCTGCTCCAGCGCCGCCATGGTGATGCGCAGCGGGTAGTCATGCCCGCGCACCCGCAGGTTCACGTAATTGCCCGACGCCTGGGCGTACTCGACGTCCGCGGTGGCGACCAGGAACTCCTTGCCCAGCTTGCGCACCAGGAAGTGCTGCGGGCGCTCGACCGGTTCCACTGGCGGGCCTTCGTCGGGCGGCGCCAGCAGATGGGCCTCACCCCGCCGCTGGCGACCGAACCAGGCCGCCGCGTGCACCGCGATCACCAGCAGGCTGTAAGTCTGCACGTCCTTGAAGAACTCGTAGAACCACTGCGCCGGCCACGCACCATACGTGTAGTGCTGGCCGGCCAAGGCAAAGGCCACCTTGCGCAGCAGCACCATCGCACTGACGTGCAGCAGCCACCAGGCGATGCCGCCCAGCACGTAGAAACCGATCCGGCGCCGCCAGGTGTCGGCATGCAGCGGCCAGCGGCGCGCGGCCGCATGCAGCAGCGCCAGCAGGGCCAGGCTGGCCAGCGCACTGCTGAACTCCTCGATCGAGACCGCCCCCGCCGGGAAGATCTGACCATCACGCAAGGCCCGCATCCACTGTGCCAGCACATTGCCCGCGGCCGTGCCCAGGAACAGCAGCGACCAGAACGCAGCAGCAAGCCCGGGGTGCCGCGGCCGCGATGCAGCAAAGGCGGTCAACGCCGCCGGATCTCCCTTTTCCATAGCGCCATTGTTGCGCATCCGGCCGCGCGCGCATCCGCCATTGGTCCCCGCCACCCCTCCACTGAACCCTGCGCACCGGCCATTTCGCCCCATCCGCTGGCGGCCACGCGTTGGCAGGCGGAGGGTGCAGCTTCCTCCTGAAGCCCACCCACCCATGCACCGTCGCCATGACCTGGACACCCTGCGCATTGCCGCCTTCGGGCTGCTGATCCTCTACCACGCCGCCATGGCCTACGTGGCCGGCTGGGACTTCCACCTCAAGAGCGCCTACACCACCGAGTGGCTGCAGTGGCCGATGATCGCGATGAACCGTTGGCGCATGCCGCTGCTGTTTGCCATCAGCGGCATCGCGCTGGGCCTGTCCCTTCCCGACCAGGGGCGGCTGCGGCATACCCTGCGACGTTGCTGGCGCCTGCAGCTGCCCCTGCTGTTCGGCATCGTCGCCGTCGTGTCCCTGCAGGCGTACTGCGAGGCGCTGGACAAGGGTGACGTGGCGCCGGGGCTGGCCCGGTTCCTCTGGCGCTACTGGCAGTTCCGGCCGTGGCCGGGTGCGCACTTCAGTGGCGCCGAGTACGGCTTCACCTGGAACCACCTCTGGTACCTGGCCTATCTGCTGCCCTATACCCTCCTGGCCGTAGCACTGGCCAGCCTGCTGCGACCGCTGCGCGGCGCGCTGCCACGCTGGCAGCCGGGCGACCGCCTGCTGGGCAGCCTGCTGCTGGTGCTGCCGGTCGCCTGGATGGCCTGGGGGCTGCTGGTACTGATGCCACGCTGGCCGCCCACCCACGCGCTGCTGGACGACGTCTACGTGCATGCCGAGTCGCTGCCTCTGTTCCTCGGCGGCTTTCTGGCGGCACGCTGGCAGCGCGGCTGGGATCTGCTGGTACGCGGACGACGCCTGACCCTGTGCCTGGCTCTGCTTGGACTGTGCCTGGAACTGGGTATCCGTGCACTGGCCCGATTGCCGCATGTGGGCGACCTCGATGCCTGGGTGCTGGCCCTGCCTTGGGGCCAGACCGAACGCATCGGCCGTGCGCTCTATACGTGGTGCATGCTGCTGGCCCTGTTCGGCTGGGCACGGGTGCTGCTGTCCCGTCCCTGGCCCGGCCTGGGCTATTGCCGGGAGGCCGTTTTCAGCTGGTACATCCTGCACCAGACCGTGCTGATCGTGCTGCTGTATGCGTTGCGGCCGCTGCAGCTCGGCCCCTGGCTGGAGCCTGCACTGCTTGTGGCCGGCACCGTCGGCGGTTGCCTGCTGATCCACGAACTGTTGATCCGCCGCGTACGCTGGCTACGCCCCCTGTTCGGCCTGCGTGCCGATCCGCTATCGTCGACGCCGGCCCGCGTCGTGGCGGCGCATTGAGGACAATGGATGTTCCAGACGCAATGGCACCTGTGGTTGCAGCACACCTTCGACAGCGGCTGGATGCTGTCGCTGATGCAGTTCATCAGCCTGCTGGGCTACGAGATGGCCTATACCGCGCTGATTCTGGTGTGCGCGTTCGGGGCACGCCTGCGCGCCGGCCTGTGCGTGATGCTGGCGGTGTTGCTGATGGCCTGCGCCACGCATGCGATCAAGCAGAGCGCAGCCCTGCCCCGCCCGACCGATGTGGACGCAGCAGTGCTGGACAAGGGCGAGCCGTCGCATCCGTTCGTGGTGGACGGCGGAGGCCACGCCTTCTGGGCGCTGCCGGACGCGCAGGCTACTGCAATGCTGCGGGCGCAGCCCGACGCCGACTACGGCTTCAACAGTGGCCATGTCGGCGTGGCAACGGCCGCCTGCGTGGGCCTGCTGCTGGCCTTCGGCATCCGCCGCCGCTGGCTGCGCTGGGTCCTGCTGCTGGGTTGGCCACTGCTGATGGCCCTCTCGCGCATGTACCTGGGCCGGCATTTCCTCGCCGACGTGCTGGCCGGTTGGCTGATCGGCCTCGGCGTGGCCGTGCTGGCCTGGCAGTTGATGCCGGGGTTGTGCGGGAAACGGCGTTGGCAACTGCCGGTACTGCTGGGCCTCGGCACAGCGCTGGCCTGGGCCTCGCTGTGGACGCCTCTTGTGCCGTTGAGCGAAGCCGCGCGCCTGCTGGCGCTTGGCCTGCTGGTGGTGTGGCTGCAGTGGCGAGGCTGGCCAGCCGATCCGCACGGCATCGTGCAGCGAGTGCTGCGTGTGCTGGGCGTTGTGCTGGTCTACCTGCTGGCGCGGCCCATCATCGACTGGCTCGCGCACAGCATTCCGTTACCGGATGCACCGATCACTGCGTTGCTGTGGCATGCCGTCGGCACGCTGTTGATCCTGGGTGGCGGCGTGGCACTGGCGCGGTGGATTCCCCGCCAGCGCTCCCACGAGTCGGACGGCGCCCTGTAGATCCACGCCATGCGTGGATGGGTCGTTCCGACGCCGTGCGACAGCCACGCATGGCGTGGCGCTACTTCACCTCGAACTCGCCCACCAGCACGGTCTCGGCACGGTCCTTCAACCGCAGCGTGACACTCTGGTCCTTCTGCTTCGGCGTACCCCAATGGGTGGTCAGGCGCAGCATCAGGCTGGTGGCGCCGGTCACCAGCTGCTGGCGGCTGCCGAAGTAGTTCGCCTCCACCTTGTATGTGCCCGGCTTCGCATTGCGCAGCGAGAACTGCTCGGGCCCATAGCCGCCGGTGAAGTCCTGCGACATCTGACCGCCCTGGTAGGTCAGGCGGTTGCCGTAGTAGGCGCGCTCGCCGTTCGGATCGGTCACCCACAGGTCCATGTCGCTGTTGTCGGCATCCCATGACAGCACCACGCGCAGGTCCAGCGGCATCGCCTGCAGCAGGCGTGGATCGATGCCCGTGGTGTCCAGCGTCGGGCGGCTGCGTGATACCAGGTTGGTCAATTCGTCCAGCGCGATCAGCGCGATGCCATCGAAGCGGCTGTCCCAGGGGCGCACCACCACCTGGTACAGCGGCGCCAGCGCCTGTTGCGGCTTCCCGGCAGCGGCCAGCGCCAGGCCAAGGTCACGGAAACTCTGCGGTTCTTCCTGGCCCATCGCCAGCACCTGCTCAAACACCGTCACCGCCAGCGCGGGGGCATCGGCCTGCATCAGCCGGTAGCCGAGCACGCGCAGCAGGTGGCGGTTGTCCAGGTCCATCTCGGCCAGGTTCGACAGCACACGCAGGGCCAGTTCGCGCTGACCCTGCTCCAGCAGCAGGTCGGCCACGTCGAGGAAGAACGCGCTGCTGTCGGCATGTGCCTCGCGCTCGGCCAGGTAGCGGTCGTACAGTTGCGACGCCGGGCCCTGGCGCAGGCGGCGGGCGATCGCTGAATCCGGCTGCCATGCGGCCAGCTGGATGCCGAGCTCGCCGTCGTTGGCGGGTCCGGCTTGATCGATGGCCGAACCGGTGACCACCACCGCATCGAGCGCCGGGTTCGCCGCGGACACGGAGCGTCGCGCGCGTGCGCTGCTGGCCTCCCTGCGCTGCTCGGCTGCCGCCGCCATAGGCGCAGGCGGGGCCGCCGGAGCGGGGGCCGCCAGCATCGCTACCGGCGCCGATTCCATCGCAGCATCTGCGGACGCCACTTCCAGTGCCCTGCCCTTCAACTGCGGTCGCGCATCCTTCGGCCAACTGCGGCTCCACCACTGCTGGCGCTCCTTCCAGCGTGCCGCCACATCATCCAGACGACGGCGATCGGCAGCGGCGCGGTCGCTCACCTGGCGTGCGAAGCGGGCGTCGTACTCGGCGCGCAGCGTGCCCGCCGGACGGATCGCGTAGCGCAGGTAATCCTCCAGCGTTTCCAGCACGATCAACGAGGTATCCGGCCCAACCAGGCCGAACTGCTGCGACAGGCGCTGCATTGCCTCGCGGTTGCCGCGACGGTCGGCCCCCAACTGCTGCAGGCGCGCCTGCGCCCACAAGCCGGCGAGCAGTTCACCGTCGTCGCTCTTCTGCGTGGCCGGCAGCGCCAGCCACTCACCACCGCCAACACGCACCCGCATCGGCACACCGTCCGCCGCCAGCCGCGCATGCAGCCACAGCCAGCCATCAGCCTCGCTGCGACGGTCGATCACCACGTCCTGCACGCCGCGGCCCGCAACGATCTGTACGTCCAGCGGCGGGGACAGCAGCTCACGCGCAGCGGCGTCGACAGCCTTGCCGAGCGCGACGAAGCGACCGCCATGCGCTTCGCTCCAGCCACGCAAGCGCACTGCATCGGTACGCGCGCCGGCACTGCTGACCGCGAACAGGCGCTGCTCCGGCGCCATTGCCGGCAGCTGTTCCGGCCCATAGGTCAGCAGGCCATCGCTGACCAGCAGGTACTCCTTCACGCTCGGCTGCGGCTGCCACTGGGCCAGCGCGCTGGCACCGTCCGGGCGCACCGCCTGCAAAGCCGCGCGCAGCTCGCTCCAGTTGCCTGCACGGATACGGAAACGGCCCACCGGCTCGGCGCGGTCACGCAGCACGGTCAGGGCGACCGTGCCATTGCCCATCGCGGCGAAGTAGCGATCCAGCAGGGCGAACTCACGCGCGCGGTCGCGCTGGCCGGAGGAACGCGAGCCGTCCCACAGCAGGCCGACCTCGCTCGGCAGCGCGCGGGGAGTACCGCTGACCGGCACCGGCACCTGCGCCAGCAGATAATGTCCGTCCTGCCACGGTGCCACCTGCACCTGCGGCTTGCGTTCGGCGGGCAGGGTCCATTGCAGCTGTGCCGGCAGCTGCGCGCCGCGGCCCTGCCAGTGCAGCTGGCCCGCCGTGATCTGAAACGGTGCGGTACCTGCGGCCATCGCCCCTGGCGCCTGCACCTTCACCTCAACCGAGGCAGCACCGGCGGCGAACTGCAGCGGCAGCGTCCACCGCCAGTCCTGGCCCGAGAAGGCCAGCGGCTCGCGCAGCACCAGCTGCACGCGGCGACTGCCACCGGCCGGCAGCGGGTAGATGCGCAGGCGGAACTGATTGCCCGCTGTCTGCTCCAGCAAGCCGGGGTCGACACCACGGCGGGCGATCTCCTCGAAGACCTGGCGGCCGCGATCCTTCGGCACTGGCACCGCCTCGCGCAGCTCGCCACCGATCTCGAGGGCAAACCCGGTGATCTGCTGGCCCTCGGCCAACGGGAACTGCAACTCCCCTTCCAGCACGCGCCGGTTCGGGTTATGGAATTCCAGGGTGATGCGGGTCTGGGCGATGCCGGCGCGGACCTCACCCTCGATGCTGGCCTGACGCAGCTCAATGGGCTGCTCGGCACCCGCAACCTGCAGCAGGGGGGCTGGAGCAAGCGGCCGGACGGCCGGGCGAGACTGTGCGTAGGCAGACCCGGCCAAGGTGCCGAGCAAGAGGGCCAGCACGCAGGGGGCACGGCGGAGGACGAGGGGCATTGGACGGCTCCAGCGGGAGGATGGATGGTTCAACGCCTGGGTAGGGGGAATGGGGTTGCTGGGGAGGCAGCCGGCGCGCATGCCCCTTTCCAAGACCGCCGCCTGCCTTGACCTGATTCAGAATCGCCTCCCGTCCAGTCATCCTTGCAGCCACATGCGACGCTCCCCTGCGTCGCGCAACATCAGATCTGGCCGTCTTCCAGCTGCTCCAGCACAACAGACCACCACGCGCCTTCCGCGAGTGCAGCAGGGTCAAGCGTAGTCCATTCCGCCGCCATCGTGCTGATTGCAACATCACGATTGAACCGTTGCTCTGTCGAACGCGCTTGGAACTCACCTCGCCTGAAGGCCTCAAGCCTGGCCTGCATCTCTGACTGGGAGTAGACAACGGGACCGGATTCCCCTGACCTGGCCTGCTCCTGAAATGCCTCATACAACGCCAGAAACCCGAGGAAGCTGGACAAGCAACCATTGACGAACTTATGTATGCCATCACCCGCCGCAATCACCTTTCCGCTTGCTGATAGGCAGAGCAGAAGCTTCCGTCCCCATGGCTCGTGCGCAACGACGAGAAGCTCCTTCCCGTCGAGAACGGCTCTCTGCGGCGCCTCAAACTGCACAAGGGGCACTTCGCCCGGCAGTTTTGAAGGCAACCCTAGGCGCAACATCAGCTCGCTGGACAAAGGATCAAGACCAAAGTCGCTCAGTACTTTGGCACTTACCTCCAGAGAACCCGCATCGTAGATGCGAGGGAAGGAATTTCCAGTCACGTCCAGACCTCACAGGCAGGAAGACGCTGTCCGATAGATGGATGAACCAACGGATGATTGGCATCCCAGATCAGCGCCAGATCGTCCGACGCATTCCGCTGAGGCGCTCACTTGCTCACCAGATCGTCCTCTCGGTCAATCAAGTTGCGCTTGCCCTGATAGGTGCCCCTGCACGCTCAGGTGATCACCATCGTCGCCCCATCGCCACCTTACGCGTCCGAACCTGCTTCACCTCAGTGTGCACCCAGTCGCCCGCGGGGTAGTCGGAGTAGCGATAGCTCCAATCCCAAAGGCTATGGAAAGAGACGACCCCACCTTTAGTCAAGCCAACCAATTGATGCCGCTTCCTTCTTAAGTGCGAACATGAAAGAGGTGACATCAAGACCTTCAAATTTGTACTTTTTCAAAGAGTCCTCAACGTACTTGAAGAAATACTTCGCCACGACAGACCTTTGCTGCTCAACATCCATTTCTTTCAGCAAATCCTCTGATAAGCACATATCAAGGAAGAGAACCGACTCAGCCTTCGAAAAACGACGTGACGACTTCCTTCCAAGCTCCTCCGGGAGGCATCGGAAGACAAAGAAAACCTCGACTTCGACCGATTTGAAATCCAGCTCCAACACTGGAAATATGGAAACAAGCTCATTCGCAATTTCATAAACGTGAGTTGCTCCACCTGTATCCGTAGACAATCCAAATTTCATTTCACCCTCAATGCCTGCATTTATTTCCCGGAGGAAGAAATCCCTTCCAATTCAAGAATCCTGATATTCGCATCCGCTCCACAATCCGGTTAAAGCTCTTAGTCGTCCCGCGATGTATGGCAAAGTACTGCAAATTATTCCTTCGCAACCATGCAGCAGAATACCTAGTTTTCGGCACCTTTGTCTCGCCAAACTTCCAGACCTCGCCCTTCTTTAGGTACCAATAGCCAACCGGATTCTTCTTTCCCCATTCCATAATAGGATACCACCCATCCTTTGAGGCAAGAAGCGCATAAAGTTCGTCAAGCCCAAGTGGATCCGCCCACCCAATCGCATTTGGACCAAATAGGTAAAAATTCTCACCCGCTTCAAGCCCCAGTGGATCCTGACCAATGAACGACCCAACACTTTCTTCGTAATATCTATACCTATTGTAGTGCAGTCCAGTTTCATGGTCGTAGTACTGCCCTTGCAATCTAATATTGTTGTCTATGCTTGAGCTGGGATCTGGCGCCATGCCACCCCACGCCGTTTGATGGCTGGACCACACACATCCTCCCGATTTGCTCAGAATCCGATCAGGAGAACCGTTGGGCATGACGTGGAAGTAGTGCAACTCGCTTCCGAGGGGCGCTTGGGATATCTCGGAGGAACGGCTGAACGATGTATCACCAAAAGAGTGACCAGCGAAGTTTTCCCGCGATGTGGTCGCCTGCCCCGCCTCGGTCCCATCTGCTTTCGGTGACCTCCCAGGTGCGGCGATCTCATGCCCAGAAAGGCGTTCCGAGTCGCTCTTGTTGTGGCTTTTCCCACCAGAGAGCGCAGACAGACATTTATCATTGACCGAGCGTTGAATGGGAGCTTCAGCTCCGAGCGGCCGAGCGCCAAGCCCGCCAAAGGCAAGGGGAAGTTTTTGTTGGGCAGATGTCCCGATTGGGGCACCCAATCCCACCGGCGCCGTCGAAGCACTGACGACTGACTCATCGCCGCTTGGCTTGGCTCGATGTTGTACGCCCTCCAATTCTGGTGCCGTGGAACTGACAGCGTCCACCAGCGCCAACGGCACAAACGTCCCCGGGTAGTACACATACTCCCGCACCCGCCCATGCAGCTTTTCCAACCGCCGCTGCCGCCGCCTCACCTCCACCAGGCTCGCCACATTGCCCACCCAGACCGGCGCCGCCTCTTCGGCATCGTTGGCCTGCTGCACTTCACCCAGCAACGCATCGCCATCCCAGAAGAACCACGTCGTGTGCGTCGGGTTGCACTTGAACACCCGCCGTCCCAGCGGGTCATAGCCGTAGTACGTTGATTGCCCGTTGCGGCGGCTCTCCGCCAGCCGATGGTTGGCATCCCAGATCAGCGTCAGGTCATCCGGCGCATTCCCGTGCGGCACGCCCTTGCGCACCAGGTCGCCCGCCCGGTCGAACACGTAGTGCATGCCCTGGTAGGTGCCCTCGCGCGTCCAGGTGGCCAGGTAGTCATCGTCGCCGCCGACTACCTTGCGCGCCTGCACCTGCTTTACCTCGGTGCGCAGCCGGTCGCCCGCCGGGTCGTTGAAGTAGCGCTCGACCTTGCCCGTCGGGTCGATGTGCTGCAGCAGGCGCCCGATCGCGTCGTAGCGGTACTCGTCCACGCCTTGCGTGCTGTCGCTGCGGCGGGTCAGGTTGCCACTGCTGTCGTAGTCGTAGCGGGTCTCAAACAGCGGCGCAGCATCCTTCAGTATCGACTGCGACGTCAGCAGGCTGCGACTGTCGTAGGTGAACTCGCGCTGCAGATGCGGGCTCAACTGCTCGCGCGTGGTACGACCCAGCGCGTCACGCTCCATCGAGATCGGCGATTCGTCATTGATGGCCACCGATACGGTCTGGTCCCGCAGGTCATAGCCGAACTCGACGCGGTTACCCGCCGAGGTCTCGCGCAGTACGCGGTTGCCGACCGGGTCATAGCCATAGCCCACGCGGAACCCGTCCTGCAGTTCTTCCAGCAGCCGCCCCAGCGGGTCATACCGGCGCTTCACGGTACGCGCTGGATTGCGCAGCTCGACGATCTGGCCCTGCGTGTCGTAGACGAAATGTTCCTGCACCTGCTGGCCGGGATGCCGCACATCCGGCAGCGTCTTGCGGGTGATGCGCCCAAGCTTGTCGGTGGTAAACGCCACGCGCTGGCCCAGTGGATCCAGGGTCGCCGTCAGCCGCCCGGCAGCATCGTAGCTGTAACGCCGTGATTGCCCCCAGTAGTCCACTTCCTCGACGATGCGGCCCAGCGCATCGCGCACCAACTGATAGGTTTCGCCGCGCTGGTTGATGACCGCGACCAGCTGCTCTTCGGTATCGTAGCGGTACTCCACACTGTGGCCATCGGCCTGAAGGCGCTTGCCGATCTGTCCGATGCCCACGTACTGCAGCCGCGTCTGCGCGCCGGCCTCATCGGTATAGCGAAGCAGTTGGTCTTCAGCATCATATTCGCAGCGCACACCCGCGCCATCGGGGCCAGCGGTGGCCAGCAGCCGCCCCTTGGCGTCGTACTCGTAGCGACTGGCCTGCCCCAACGGATCCACCTGGCGCAGCAGGTTGCCGAGCGGATCGTGCTCGAAACGGCTCTCATGGCCGAGCGCATCAATGACGGCAGCCACCAGCCCATGACGGTCATAGCGAAGGCGTGTCACCGCCTGGCGGGCATTGGTCTGCGACTGCAACTGGCCCTGCGCATCGTAGTCGAATCGGGTTGTCGCTCCCAATGGATCGGTCTGGCTGACCAGCAGGCCTTGGCCATCGTATGCCTGCTTCCAGTCGACGCCATCCGGCGTGCGCAGCGACACCATATGGTCGTCCTGGTCGTACTCCATCTGGATCGACGTGCCATCGGCGCGGGTCAGGCAGACCAGGTTGCCATGCGCATCATAGGCAAACGCCGTTCGCAGTCCTTCCGGATCGGTCACCGCCACCGTCCGCCCGAAATCGTCATACTCGAACAGCGTCACACCATCGAGCGGATCGATCTCGCACAGCGGCAGCTGGTTCTCATCGAACTTGACCACGCACAGATGGCCCAGCGAGTCGGTTACCCGGGTCTCGCGCAGCAGCGCATCGTACTCGAAGTGGTAGTCGCACAGGCCACCATCACCCCACGAATGCACCACCCTACCCTGCGCGTCGAACGCGTAATGGAACGACAGACCAACGCGGTCGGTGTGCCGCACCATGCGGTGCTGTTCGTAGGCGAAGGTGCGCGGCGCTCCCAGCGCGTCCACCGCCGCCAGCAGATCGCCGTCGGCGCTGTAGCGATAGCTCACCAGCGGATGCACCAGGCCGGTGGCCGGGTCATGCAGCGCCATGCGGTCGATGCGGCCGTGGCGCGCCTCCACTTCGATGAAACGGCCCTGCAGGTCGCCGATGCCACTTTCGACGATGCGTACCAGATGGCCGTCGCGACGCTCGAACCGCCAGTGGTTGCCATGGGCATCCTCGATGCGCTCGATCGGCCAGGACTGTGGATTCGGCAGCGCGCTCACGCCCGCCGGCAGTTCACCGCCAAACACGTACTTCAGCCCGCTCTTGAAGCGCACCAGCCACTGCCCGCGCCGACGCAGCAGGCGCGCGCCATCGACGAAATCGAGGATCGCCCCGGCCTCGCCTTCAGCGGGCGGCAGTTCGGGGAAGAACGCGGCCTGGTCCGGGCCGGACAACCACACGCTGCCGTCGTCCAGCAGTTCCAGGCGGATGTCGGCCGGCGTCTGCCAGCCCGCGCCGCACAGGCCGGGTTCGCCCGCGCGGCGCGAGCCATAACTGCGCTGCCAGGCGAAGGAAAGCCGCCCCGGAATGTCGAAGTCCTGGTGGCTGACCACCACGCTGCCATCGCGGATATCCACCGGCTCGGCACGCAGCACCTTGCACTTCAGGAAGCCGGAGGGCAGATGGCCCCACTTGCCGCGCCGCCAGTTGGCGAACGCATCCATCTTCTTGCGGAAAAACGCACTCTTGCGCAGCTTGCCCAGTCCGGCGAACGCGGCGCGGAACGCCAGCGCGGTCCATGACACCGTCGGCGGTCCTCCCACCTTGACACTGGTCGGAATGGCCACGTTCAAGCCGGTCGGCAACGACATCGCGCGTAGCGGCTTCTTCGGCTTCTTCATCCGGAACGGATTGATCATGCCGGCCAGGTTGCAGTCCAGCACCGGCATCGCCAGCCGCGAGAACGGCTCGCCATCGGCCGACACCGTGCGGCTGCCCATGAAGATTTCTTCGCCGTCGAACTGCGGCCCCATCGGCGCGGCCAGCGGCGGCCCCCACACGCCCAGCGGGATGTGGATGTCGAGGCCGCCGGTACCGGCGGTGCCGCGATGCACACCGTTGACCTTGATGGTGGAGCCGATGAACGGGATGTAATCGAACGGATCCAGCACCAGGCCGATATGCGGCGTCGGCAGCGGGCACGGCGGCACCGCATACATGTGGATGTCGATGCCCAGCTGCGGATCGAAATGCTTGGCGGCGATGCTCACGGCAACACTCCCTGTTGCTTTACAAGGCGCGGAACAACGCGCGCAGGAACGCCTTTACTTCGTCACGGTACTCGGCGCTGATCCAGGTCACGACGATGATGCCCAGCACGATGGCCACCAGCATCACCACGGTCTTGTTCGACTTCATGCAACAGCCACTCCTGTAACGGCAGGCCCGGCAGGCGCCGCCACGGACGCCTGCAGCAGGCCACTGGGATCGGGCAACGGCTGCATTGCCGGCGGCTCGCTCCACACCGGTATCTCGTGGTCGAGCGGGTGTTCGATGGCCGGCAGGCCGTTCCAGCCCGGGTCGAGGAAGTCGCGGCCCACGGCCACGATCTTGCGGAAGAATTCGTCGCCGCCCTGGATCAGCCGCTCGCGCTCCTGTTGGGCGCGGTGGAAGCCCCGTTCCAGCGCAGCATCCAGCTCCGTGTCGATGGCATCCAGTGCCGGCCGCACCGGCCGCGGACCCAGCTCGCGGCCCTGTGCATCGGCCTTTTCCAGCAGGCCGGTACTGGCCAGCAGGTAATCGGTGGCCACCTGCTGCAGCGATTCGCAGCGGCGCACATCCTGCAATTGCAGCAGGTCCCACAGCGCCTGCGGCAGCGTGGTGGCCTTGCGGTCGGCCGGCGCCAGCGGCTTGGCGATGCGGATCGCCTCAAGCAGCTGGGTACGCGCCGCTTCGCGCTGACCGGCCTGCAACTGGCACCAGCCGGCCATGCGCTGGCCTTCCAGCGCGAACATCGGGTGCGGGATGCTGGCCGCCGACGCCGAAGCCTGCAGGTAGGTCTGCGCGGCCCGCTCGGGCTGCTTGGCCGCCAGCCAGCAGCCTGCCTCGCCGAACCAGCTCTGCATCACCAGTTCCGGTGCAGCAGGGTTGCCGCTGGCGCGCGCGCCCTCGGCCGCGCTGCGCGCACGCTGACCACGAAGAAGCTGCGATCAGTGTCATCGCGGCCGATGAAGTCTGGATGCCGTTCCAGATCAAAGCAGCCGCCGGCCTCCATCTCGCCGGCATTGCCCGCACACTCGAACAGCTTGGTCGGCCAGGTGACTTCCTCGTTGCGCACGTTGGCCAGCGCGGCACCGATGCGGCTGTTGCTGAAGCGCGCCGCGCCGTCATAGCGATACTGTTCCAGCGGGGGCAGCAAGCCCAGTGGCACCTGGTTGCCCTGGTTGCCATCCAGCCGTTCGCCCGGCTGCTTGAAGTCGAAGCTGCGCAAGGTCTGCACGCTGGGCCCAACCCGGCGCCGCGCACCCCAGCGATGCAGGCCGGTACTGGCCAGCGTGCCCTGGTCGGAGACGAAGGCGATCGGCTGCGGGTCGCCATGCGCGGTGCTCAGCGTCGAATCGTCGCTGATCACCAGGGTATGGCCTTCGTCGTCGTGCACGAAGCTGTAGTACAGGCCCGCATCTTCCAGCAGGCGGCTGACGAAGGCGAAGTCCGATTCGTTGTACTGCACGCAATACGGCAGCGGCGCCAGCTTGCCGGCGTTGAGGTCGTAACGAAACTTCGCCAGCTGCGCATACCCGGCGAACACCTCTTCGATGATCTGCAACGCGGTGCGGTCCTGGAAAATGCGGCAGTTGCAGGTGTAGTCCAGGAACGCGAACCACGGCGCAAGCTCGGCACGGTAAGCGCTGAACTGCGCTTGCTGGCCGATGCTGGCGAACTCGCGCACGTAGCCGTGCACGCTGCGGTTGCCGAATTCATCTCCGAGTTGCAGGCGCAGGGGCTGGCCGACCAGCTGCTTCAGCTCCAATCGCGGCTGGATGGAGAGCAGATCGATGCGATACGCAAACGGCGCAGACACCGATTCGGTGCCGGTGAAGTGCTTGACCAGGAAGGTATCCGGATCCAAGGCGGTTTCGACGCGGACAAGGCGTCGGTCCTGGTGCAGGCGCTGCAGCGCGGCGCCGGGGAGCAGTGATTCGGCGTACATCGGGCGTTCCGTCGTCCCATGTTGGTCGTGGCCCGACTTTGCCATTGACCTGTGCCATGTGCCAGCTTTTTGACGCAATCAGCGCAGGATAAGGAGATGAATTCATTAAGGATTTTCACGACAGCGCGAACTGCGTCACAAATACGAAGGGCACAGCGCAGCCATTCAGGCTGGCGCTGCCAGGCACCGACAGGCACTCTATGGCCCCGCCCATGTGTATGGATACCCATGCGTCTGTTCCTGCCCATTGCCCTGCTGGCCGCGACCAGCCCTCTTGCCGCAAGCGCTGCAGCGCCGGCCAGGACCTTGTACTTCCAGCACCACGACTGGATCGCGGCCTGTGACAACACCCGCACCTGCCGTGCCGCCGGCTACGCTGCCGACGAGCAGAGCACCCTCAGTGTGCTGCTGACCCGCAAGGGGGGCGCCAACCAGGCCATCCACGGCCGTCTTTCACTGCAGCCGGATGAAGGCCAGACGCTGCCTTCCGGCGCGCTGCACCTGCGTATCCGCGAGCAGGATCTGGGCAAGCTGGCGCCGGACAAAGGCGAAGGTACGTATGCGCTGAGTGCCGCGCAGACCGCCGCCCTGTTGGCCGCACTGGTCCGCGACGGCGGAATCAATGTGACCGATGCGGTCGGCCATCGCTGGCTGCTGTCGGACAAGGGCGCGGCCGCGGTCCTGCTGAAGATCGACGAATACCAGGGCCGCCTGGGCACACCCGGTGCGGTGATGCGCAAGGGCAGCGCACCTGAAGCCAGCGTCCCTGCGGCACTTCCCGTGCCGGTGGTGCACAAGGCCGCCACCTTGGACCCGGCCCCGGACGATCCTTCGCTTGCGCGGCTGGCCGCCTCGCCTGCCCTGCGCGCTGCCCTGCGCGCCACGCTGAAGGACAACAGCTGCGAGGGCCTTCTGGAGCCCGACGCCGATGTTCCGCTGAGCCATTCCCCGCTGGAAATCCGGCGCCTGGATGCGCAGCACGTGGTGGTCAACGTGCCCTGCTGGCGCGCGGCCTACAACACCGGCGACGGCTTCTGGGTCGCCCGTCCGCAGGCCCCGTTCCAGCCGCAGTGGGTGACCAGTGATGCGATCGACTATGACGATGGCCAGATCATCGCCGCACAGAAGGGCCGCGGCCTGGGTGACTGCATCTCGCAGAACACCTGGACCTGGAATGGCACGGCCTTCGTCGCCACCTCCGAAATCGCGGCGGGCCTGTGCCGCGGCGTGCCCGGTGGAACCTGGGAGCTGCCGACCCTGGTGACCGAGGTCCGCTGACCTCACAGAAAAAGGGGACGGAGGGGGTCAAGTCGCAAGTGGCAAGCAAGGCACAAGCGACTTGATCCCCTCCGTCCTCTCTTTTCAGGTGGGCAGGCAGTGCTCGACGATCAGCTGGATGGCGCTGCCGCCACGATAGTCGTCGCAGGCCAGACGGTAGGCCAGATGCACATGGCGGGCCGGTGCATTGCCGTGCCAGCCGCCGAAGTGGATGGCGTTGATCGTGCCGGGCACGCCCGGCAGGCGCAGTTCCAGCTTCAGGTGGCGCTCCTTCAGCACGCGCCAGTTGGCCACTTCGAAGTGGCCGTCGAACAGCGGTTCCGGGAAGCCCTGCCCCCACGGCCCGGCCAGGCGCAGCGCATCGGCATGGCGATGGTCCAGCTCGTCCGCCGCCAGTTCACCGTCGCTCAGCACCTGCTGCTGCAGCGCCGCCGGGTCGAGCATTTCCAGCACCACGGCGACGAAAGCGGCCTTGAAGTCATCAACGTGATCCAGGCGCAGGCTGAGGCCGGCGGCCATCGCATGCCCACCGAAACGTTCGATCAGGCCCGGATGGCGCGCGTCGACCAGCGCCAGCGCGTCACGGATGTGCAGGCCGGGAATCGAGCGGGCCGAGCCACGCAGGGTGTCGGCGCCCGGTTCAGCCGGGGCGAAGGCGATCACCGGACGGTGCAGGCGGTCCTTCATCTTCGACGCGACCAGGCCCACCACGCCCGGGTGCCAGTCAGCATCGAACAGGCAGGCCGCCACCGGCCGCTGTCCGGCCATGTCCAGCACCACGCGGGTCAGCGCCTGCTCGGCGTCGTCGGTCATCGACTGCTGCACCGCGCGCCGTTCCGAATTGATCTGCTCAAGTGTCTGCGCGATGTCGCGTGCCTGCCGCGGATCCTCGGTCAGCAGCAGCGCGATGCCCAGCGCCATGTCCTCCAGCCGACCGGCAGCGTTCAAGCGCGGGCCGAGTGCGAAACCGATGTCGGTGGCGGTCAGCCGCGCGGCATCGCGGCCGCTGGCTTCGATCAAGGCACGCAGGCCGACACAACCCTGCCCGGCACGCAGCCGGCGCAGGCCCGCGCTGACCAGCGCGCGGTTGTTCGGGTCCAGCGCCACCAGGTCGGCGACGGTGCCGACCGCCACCAGGTCCAGGAGCGTGGTCAGGTCCGGTCCCTTGCCATCGGCGAAGACGCCGGCCTCACGCATCCGCCGGCGCAACGCCATCAGCACGTAGAAGATCACGCCGACACCGGCCAGCGATTTGCTGGGGAAGGCATCGCCATCCAGGTTCGGATCGACGATGACATCGGCCGGCGGCAGCTGCGGGCCCGGCAGGTGATGGTCGGTGACCAGCACCTGCCAGCCACGCGCCTTGGCCGCAGTCACGCCGGCATGGCAGGCAATGCCGTGGTCGACCGTGACCAGCAGGTCCGGCTGCAGCGCGGCCAGTTCGTCCACCAGCGAAGGCGACAGGCCATAGCCGTGCACCATGCGGTTGGGCACCGCGTGGAAGACATGCTGCGCGCCGAGCATGCGCAGGCCACGCACGCCCACCGCACAGGCGGTGGCGCCATCGCAGTCGAAATCGCCGACCACCAGGATGCGCTTGTCATTGGCGATGGCTTCGGCCAGCAGGCCCACCGCATCATCGATGCCGGTCAGCAGCTCGGGCGCGTGCAGATTGCCCAACTTCGGCTGCGCCAGCTCCGGGGTGCCGGCACCGCGACTGGCATAGAGCCGCGCCAGCAGCGGCAGTGTGCCGTCCGGCCAACTGCCGGGCGCGACCGCATCGCGACGGCGGATCGTCGGCGTATCAGTGGATGGCTGTACAGCATCGGCGGCAAGGGACATCGGCATCGCCGGTTACGAAAGACAGAGGGATGATACCGCGCGTGGGAGAGGCTGGCGGGATTGCGCCCGGCAGCTGCGGTAGTGCCGGCCGCTGGCCGGCAACCCCGGTAACCATCGGGGGTCAGAGCCGCTTTCCGACGAAAAACGGATCCGACCCCGATCAGTCGTGCAGCTGGCGCGGCTTCTTCCAGAACTGCCAGCGCTGGCCACGGTCCAGCTGGAACTGCAGGCCATCCTCGAAGTCCAGCACCAGCCGCTGCAGCTCGCCCCGCTTCAGCGCGGCCAGCAACGGCCGGATTGCATCGTTGCCCAGCTGCTGCAATGAACGCAGTTGGCGCAGGTCGACCAGTGCATCCACCGCCTGCTCGCCATCCACCGCCACGCCAGCCGCCAGCGCCAGGCCCTGCAGCAGGGCGTCGCGGCTGCGCACCTGCGCGTGCGCCGTGCTGACCGACACCGGCATCACGCCGCCGCCCCAGAACCACAGCGAATTGATCGGCTGTTGTCCCTGGGCGACGCGCTGCTGGTTCCAGGAATGGTTGTGCAGCAGCACCTGCGCCTCGGTCATCAAGGCCCGCCAACGGCGGCCGCCCTCGCCTTCCGGCAGGTGCGAGAACAGATCATCGCCCAGCACTTCGTCCGGGTTGTCGAACTCGGGCAGCGCCAGGTCGATCGGAAGCCGCAGGTACCAACGCGAAGGATCCGGTGCGTCGAGCACGAAGCCGGCGTCGGCGAACAACGGCTGCAGCACCGGCAGCAGGGCCAGGCAATCGGCCAGGGTCGGCCGCAGCGTTTCGCCGTAGGCCATCATCCGCGCGCCGTGCATGTCCGGCACCATGCAGGCCGGATCGGCGCGCAGCCAGCGGGCGCCGGCGGCATCGCCGACGTCACGCTGGCGGGTCAACGCAGCCACCGGCCACTGCGGCGCGGCCACGCTGAAATGACGCTGCAGCTGGGCGCGCTCACCGGCGTCCAGCTGCAACGCGGTGGCGCGACCCAGGGCGCGCGCCACGTCGTCCGGCAATGCAGCCGCCGCAAGGCGGCTGCGCGCCGGCAACAGCAGGGTCGCCGTTGCCACCTCGTCAGTCCACGTAGCTGACGCTGACGATCTCGTACTCGCGCTGGCCAGCCGGGGCGTCGATCACGAT